>Ga0180015_1000025_pt1 | contig 45046 bp, 44 predicted proteins | sample KR13_S2_MetaG_FD_116508 | JGI IMG/M metagenome (GOLD analysis project Ga0180015, IMG submission 116508) | Groundwater microbial communities from the Olkiluoto Island deep subsurface site, Finland - KR13_S2_MetaG | ecosystem: Environmental > Aquatic > Deep subsurface > Groundwater | place...
AAGGGCTACTCTTGCCAAGCAGTTCCGGCAAGGTCTTGGCGGGCTACGAACTCTGCAAAGGTCTCTCTCGGGGTGGAACGGAAGCGTCATCGTTACGCCTTTGTTGATTCAACCCCCCTTGAGGACTTGAGTGGAGGACGTGGGTGAGTTGATGTCACGGATGTCAACGTTCTTGGAACGGTTCGATAGTCACCGTCGGGGGTCATGGAAGCCGGCTTTTCGTTCACGTTAACACCCGTTACCGGCGCGCTTCCCATCACCTTGATCACCACATCCGTGACCGAGTCGACATGCTTATCGACGTCGAGTGAAAGCTCGTGGTCTTGGGTGTGGACGCCGGTCACACGGCAACCGTTGATGCCGAAAGCCTTCATTTTCTCCATATCAACGAGTATGTCCCCGTAATGCCGCTGCACGTAGGTCGCGGCGTGGCCGTCATTCCCCTGCTTCCACCCCTGCCATCTGCTCCGGGGTCCCGATGAGTATGAGGATGTCACCCTCCTCAATCATTGTGTCCGGAGAAGGGTTGGGGTTGAACGCCTCCTGCCTCTTTTTCCTGATCGACAGTATGGTCACGCCCGTTTTCTCCCTGAGCCGTGTCTCCCTGATGCTCTTTGAACACAGGGGTGTGCCCGCCATAACGTCCAGCTCGGTGAGCTGGTACTCGGGCAGGTTACTGCTGACAGCCGCGTCCAGAAAATCGCAGGCGCCGGGCCGGATCATGAGATTGGCCATCCTCTTTCCCGCGATGTGGTGTGGCGAGATGACCCTGTCGGCTCCGACAAGCATCAGTTTCTCCTCCGCTTCCGGCTGGTCGGCCCTTGCCACCAACAGGATGTCGGGCCTGATGACCCTGGCCGATAGAACAACGTACAGGTTGTCCGCGTCCGACCTGAGGGCGCTCACCAGTCCCGCGGCCTTCTCAATGCCGGACTCCTCGAGAACCTCGCTGTCGGTGGCGTCACCGTGAACGACCGCGAACCCGTCATCGGCGCAGTCCCGGACATGCTCGCTTTCCATCTCGATCACCACCAGCGACTTCCCCTGCGCGGACAACTCCTCGGCAACGCTCCTGCCCACCCTGCCGTACCCGCAGACTATGTAGTGATCCTCATGCTTCGCGATGTTGCTTCTCATACGCCTTCGCCCCCAAATATCGCCCAGGTACTCGCCCAGTATGAACTCAAAAACGCTCGCCATGAAGAAAAGCATGGCGCTTACCCCCGTCACAATCAGGACGATGGTGAAGTATATCCCCCCGGTGCCCAGGGGCTGGACCTCCCCCAGCCCTACCGTGGAGATAACGGTTACGGTCATGTACAGGGCCTTGGTGAAGTCCATGCCCTCGATGAGGATATATCCCAGTACGCCACCCACCATGACCGCCAGGAGCATGAAGAGAGACGTCACCACGTGCCGCCCCCCCTGGGATATCTCCGGTTTCTTCACAGGGGTGTACATTCGGCCTCCTGTGAGTCAATCAACGCCCGCGCCTGCTCCCGCGTCGCCATCAGCGGCTGCGCCCCCATCACGGTCACCGCGGCGGCTCCGGCGGCATTGCCCACAATATCCAGGTTTATACTGCCTACCACCAGAATACCGCGTTCCAGGATGCGCCTCCTTTGTCAGGCCAAATCGTACCACAAGCGGGTCGGCCGGGCAGCGCTGATCCTTTATAGTTAACATCGGTCAAAGGAGTGGTCAGGTTGCCCGAATTACCGGAAGTCGAAGAAATAAGAGGTTACCTCGAGGGAAACTCCCTGGAAAAGCCGGTCATCCGGGTGACGGTGCCGGATACGAGGGTCCTCGATAACGTTACCCCGTCATCACTGGGACGGGGGCTCAAGCGGGCGTCTTTCGTTGCGGCCCACAGGCGCGGCAAGTACATCCTCCTTCCCACTGACAACGAGAAGACCCTGTTTCATATGACCAGCGAGGATGACATTCCTGATATCGCAAAGCTCGGCCCCGAGCCGCTCTCCCGCGGTTTCACTTTCAAGAGATTTCAAGCCATCGTCTCGCCGCGCGGGAACCCGATTCACAGCGTGTTGATGAACCAGGAGTTGATAGCCGGCATCGGCAATATCTACTCCGACGAGATAACGTTCCAGGCCCGGATAAGGCCCGACAGGAAAGCGTCTGGCCTCTCCGATGAAAGCCTGCGTCGGCTGTTCGACGCTATGAAGCTGGTTCTGAACCGGGCCATCGAGTTGGACGCGGAACTCGACCGGTACCCGAAGGACTGGATCATTCCCCACAGGAAGAAGGGTGGCATGTGCCCCGTCTGCGGCGGGGCCCTGGTCAAGAAAGCGATAGGAGGAAGGTCCAGTTATTTCTGCCCAACCTGCCAGAAGTGATTGCTGATTGCGCGTTTTGCACCAATGGTGCCAGGCACCATTGGTGCGTTTTTCCAGTTATTGGCAGGAATATTGCGTTTTGTACCCGGTACAATCTTGCGTTTCTTGCGTTTTAGATAAGACGGCGTCAGTCGGTTTCCATAAACGGGAGTATCCTGGGGCCGCCGATCAGGTGCGACATGAGATAGACAGTTGCTGTGCGCTCCACGATCTCGGCGTTGAGGAGGGCATCCCGAAGCCTTTTCCCGATGGCGACCACACCGTGGTGAGCCAAGAGGCAGGCGTTGCGGTTACCGAGGGCGGCAACCGTGTTATCGGCGAGCTCGGGTGAGCCCGGCGGCGCGTACTCGGCAAGTTCGATGGCGCCGTAGAGACTGAAGACCTGTTCTTCCAGTATCGGTGGGATGTCTTTCCCCGCAACCGCCACCGCCGTGGCCATCGACTGGTGGGTATGGACTATTCCACCCACCTCCGGTCGCGAGTTATAGACCGCCAGGTGCATGTTCAGCTCGATTGAGGGCGAGTACCTGCCCTCCACTGTCTCTCCATCCATGTTCAACACGCACATGTCCTCGGACAGCATGAGCCCGTACTCCAGGGACGTCGGGGTGATTACCACCAGGTCGGTGTCAGGAAGGCGGGCAGAGCAGTTCCCGGAGGTGCCCGCAACGAGCCCCTGCCGTGCCATCTCCTGAGCAGTGTCCAGGACTTCTTTCATCGCTTCCATTATCAGTGGCTTCATACGGTTCCCCCTGAAACAATCGTGTCCCTCCAGCGCTGATAATGGTACCATAGTTGCCCCGGTTGGCAGCAGGCAGTGTGAACCCGCGATGTAACCGAAACCGGTTGGATGTGAGGCAACGTGGTCGGAGAGAAGAGAGAGGTCCCATACGCGGTAGGCCTGGACCTCGGCACCACCGGCGCCAGGGCGGGGCTGGTAGACGTCTCCGGAACCGTACTCAATACCGTGGCGGTGCCTTATGAAACCGCGACGCCGTATCCCGGCTGGGCGGAGCAGGACCCCGAGAGCTGGTGGAACGCCTCGACCAGAGCAATAAGCCAACTGATTGCCTCGAGCGGTGTGGAAGCAGGCTCGATCTCCGGGGTGGGACTCTCCGGGCAGATGCACGGGTCGGTCTTCCTCGACGCCGAGCGATCGGTCATCCGCCCGTGCATCATCTGGTGCGACCAGCGCGCGGCCCCGCAGTGCCGGTGGATAACCGATAGCGTCGGAACCGAGCACCTGGGGGAGTGGGTCTCCAATCGGGCGCTGGCCGGCTTCACCGCCCCCAAAGTACTGTGGCTGAGGGAAAACGAGCCCGATAAGTACGCAAGGGTACGGACGTTACTCCTGCCCAAGGATTACTTGAACCTGCGAATCACCGGCAACCTCTCCACCGACACCTCGGACGCTTCGGGAACGCTCCTCTTTGACGTCAGGCGTCGCTCCTGGTCGGAACCGATGCTGGAAGCCCTGCGCATTCCCCGCGACTGGCTCCCTCCGGTCCACGAGTCATCAGATGTCATTGGAGAGGTAACCGCCGAGGCCGCCGAGGCCACCGGCCTCCCGGCGGGCACTCCAGTCGCGGCCGGAGGCGCGGACAACGCCTGCGGGGCGCTGGGGATGGGGGTTATCACCCCCGGCGACGTGGCGGTCAGCATCGGGTCGTCGGGCACCGTCCTGGCACCCGTAGAAACACCCGCGGTGGACCGTGAGATGGCGCTTCATTCATTCTGCCACGCGCTGCCGGACACCTGGTACGTGATGGGAGTGATGCTATCCGCCGGGCTGTCTCTTCGCTGGTTCCGCGACCAGCTTGGCGAGCCCGAGCGAACTGACGCCCTGCGGCGCGGCGAAGACCCTTACCGGCTCCTGGACGAGACCGCGGCGGAGGCGCCCCCGGGGTGCGAGGGCCTCGTCTTCCTCCCTTACCTCAACGGCGAGCGCACCCCTCACGCCGACCCGAACGCCAGGGGCGTCCTGTTCGGTCTGGACCTCACCAAGACCCGCGCCCATGTTGTGCGCTCGGTGATGGAGGGAGTGGTGTTCGGCCTGAACGACTCCGTGGAGATAATGAGACGGCTGGATATCCCCCTCGAGCGCGTCGTCGCCGCCGGCGGCGGCTCTCGTTCGGCGCTCTGGCTCCAGATGCAGGCGGATATCTTCGGGCTCCCGGTCCGGGCCACCGGCGAAGGGAACGCGGCCATGCTGGGTGCGGCGCTCCTGGGCGCGACCGCCGGCGGTGCCTTCAGCGATATCGGGGAGGCATGCCGCGCCGCCTCCTCCTACGGCAAACTCTTCAGACCCAATACGGCAAACGAGGCCGCCTACCACGAGGCCTATGGCCTTTTCGTTTCGCTATACCCTGCGCTGAAGGGGCTTTTCTAAAACGCCAGGCATGCGAAAGGCCGGGGATGACCCCGGCCTTTGCGCGTAATCCCGATTAGAGACTCAGGCCGCCCCTAGTTGATGTCCTGGAGCCCCTTGTCCATCTTTATCTTCTCCGCCGCCTCGAAAGCGTCATCGGCTTTCTTTCCAAGGTCGTCAAGACCCTTCAGCGCCTCGCCGGATTCCTGCAGCGCGGCGGTGAGTGCGCTCGCGTCCCCGGTGGTCGCCAGCTGCTCAATAGCGGGCGCCATCGCCTCGAAGATCGCCTTTCCCGCCTTGAGGGCCACCTTCTGTTCGTTGAGGTACGCTATCATGGCGTTCGCGTAATCGAAGTAGTCGTCAACGCCCTCCAGGTTGGTGATGTTATTGTACAACCCGCTGACCTGGTCACACTCGGCAATCAGCGTATCAAGGTCTTCCCCTATGGCCGCCAGGGAAGTCGGGTCAAGCGTGGACACGTCACCGGTGATCGCCGAACCGATGATCGCCTCCGATTCCTTGTCGAGAGCATCCGCCGACGCCTTCAAGACGTCACAGGCGGCGTCCGCCGTTACCATGTACTCCTTGGCCTGGTCGGTATCGCCACCACCGCAGCCTACCACCGCGAGCGACGCCACCCCCAGCATTACCACCAGCGCGATTACTAACACCTTCTTCATTCGCCCTTCCCCCTTTCCTTCGAACTTTCTCGTGTTCGAAGACTCATCGGACTGAACCTGCTACCTTCTTTCGCCACGACCCTCCGTGTACCTGCCCGTAAGGTCCTTCACCCCCCGCTGCCGCAGTACATCATTAACCGGTTTATTATAACGCAACATGGCCCTGTCAAGTGCAAGACCCGCTTTTGTTCAGCGCGTCGACCTAAATGCCTCGCTCCACAAATACGCTCTCGGTGCATAACCTTATCCATGGAACGGGGCACTGGGTCGCGCGCCTTGCCGGAGCGGCGCCACGCTCCCGGTGCTGAACCGTAGTCATCAAACGAGGCACTAAGATATAGTTACCGCGTAGAACGGTAGCCAGGAGTTGCCCGGGTGAATGGCGGGAGGTCAAACGGTGAAGGTAATCGATACTCACTCACAACTCTGGACCGCCGAGGCAATCATGTCGATGCCGGAGACCATGAGGGAAGGTTACATACGGGTATTCGGGGACAACCTTCCGACGCTGGAAGACACCGTGAACGACATGGACGCCGCCGGCGTGGATAAATCGGTCCTTGTCGCCATCGATGCCGAGACCGTCTGGGACTACCGCGTATCCAACGAACTGGTTGCCGAGTCGGTTAGCGCGAACCCCGACCGCCTTATCGGGTTTGCCAGCGTCGACCCCCACAAGGGCGTCATCGCCAGAAAAGAGCTACGAAGGGCGGTCGAGCAAGACGGGATGAAGGGGCTCAAGCTCCTCCCCCACCTGACCGAGCTTCGGGTCAACGACCGGGCGATGTATCCCCTGTACGAGGAGGCGCGGGACCTCGGGATACCGGTGCTCTGCCACATGGGGACGCAGTTCCACACCGGGACCAAGCTCAAATACTGCCGGCCCATCGACGTGGACGAGGTGGCGGTGGACCTCCCCGATCTCAAGCTGATAATCGCGCATTTCGGCTGGCCCTGGTACGAGGAGGCCCTGGCGGTCGCCCACCGCAACCTCAACGTCTACTTCAACATCGCGGGATGGGCGCCGGTGCGCATACCGGAGTTCGTCTTCAACTTCATGAAAGGGCCGGTGAAGGAGAAAGCGCTCCTGGGCAGCGACTACCCGCTGGTCTCCAGGCAACGCATCATGGCCGAGCTCGCCGATGTGGATATCGCTGACGATGTTCGCGAGAGACTGTACTACAAAAACGCACTGGAAGTGATCCCCGGCCTGGAGTAGAATACTTGCCTGAAAAACAGAATAAGCCCTGATTCGATAGCGGTATGTATAGGCGCTCCGAGGAGCGGCACCCAGCCGGTGGATGGCTGGGTGTTTTTTTGGGAGGCGGGCGATGGCCGGCAGGCGGATTCTCATGGTGGACAACTACGACTCGTTCACCTACAACCTGGTGCAGTTCCTGGGCACCCTGGGAGCCGACCTTGAGGTTCACCGCAACGACCACCTGACCCTGGCGGACGTGGAGAGGGCCAGGCCGGACGGCATAGTCATCTCGCCCGGACCCAGGGCTCCGGCCGACGCCGGGCTCAGCAAGGAAATACTGCTCTCGTTCGGGCCCAGGATCAAGACCCTGGGTGTGTGCCTGGGACACCAGTGCATCGGCGAGGCGTTCGGGGGCAGGGTGGTCCGCGCCGGAACGGTGATGCACGGCAAGACGTCGCCGGTGCTCCACGACGGCAATGGCGTGTTCAAGGGCGTGGACTCCCCTTTTAAGGCCGCCCGTTATCACTCCCTGGTCGTGGATGAAGAATCCCTTCCGGCGTGCCTGGAGGTCAGCAGCCGAACACCTGACGGAGTGGTCATGGGCCTGCGACACACCGAGTACCCGGTGGAGGGAATCCAGTTTCATCCCGAGTCGTTCATGACCGGGCCGGGGATGGATATCCTCCGAAACTTCCTGGAGTGGTAATGTTGACCAGGAGAACCGCCGCCCCGCATGGCACAGTAGAGGTCGGCCTCGAGGTAGTTGACCTGGAGGACAGCAGGGAAATGGCCGACATCATGGACGAGGTCGCGCACCTCGAGTACTCCTGCTTTCTCGACTCCAGCCTGCTGATGCCACGGTTCGGCAGGCACTCGTTTATTGGCTTTGACCCTTACCTGGTCCTTACAACCAGGGGGCGCGAAGCCAGGTTCCGCATGGGGAACGGCAAGGAAGAGGTCCTGGACATAGACCCGTTCGATGCCCTTCGGTCGGCGCTGGGCACGCGAACACTCCGCCGGGGGTCTCGTCGGGTGGACCTCCCCCCGTTCGTCAGCGGTGGCATCGGTTTCCTGTCCTACGAGCTTGGTCGTTACGTCGAGCGCCTCCCCGATACTGTTGAGGACGACCTGGGAGCGCCCGAGCTGGCGTTTTGTTTCTTCGAGTCCATCCTGGTCGCGGACCACACCAGCGGAAAGAAGGCGCTGGTGGTCTCGGTGCCCCAGGGCGAGGACCCGGGCCCGATAATCAGCCGGTCGCTCGATCGCATCGCCCCGGGCGCGGGTAGAGGTGAGTCGGGGGGGCCGCCGCTCGCCGGGCCGGGGGCCACCCTGGAGTTCGATTCCGGGTTCACCAGGGATGAGTACCTGGAGGCGGTGAGCAGGGTTAAGGAGTACATCATGGCCGGCGACATATACCAGGCGAACATCTCGCAGAGGTTCAGCGCCCCCCTTATGGAGCCCGCCTGGAACCTGTACCGGCGCCTGCGGGTTCTCAATGCCGCGCCTTTCAGCGCCTACCTGAACTTCGGCGATTTCGCGGTGGCCTCGTCGTCCCCGGAGCGTTTTCTGGCGGTAGACGGACACTCGGTCGAAACCCGGCCGATAAAGGGTACCAGGCCGCGGGGGAACGGCCCTGCCGAGGACGAGCGCCAGAAGCGCGAGTTGCTGGCCAGCGCCAAGGACTCCGCCGAACTATCCATGATAGTGGACCTGGAGAGAAACGACCTTGGTCGGGTCTGCGACTACGGAAGCGTGACCGTCGATGAGCACTCGGTCCTCGAGTCCTACGCCACCGTCCATCACCTGGTGTCCACCGTGACCGGGAACCTGCACGAGGGCAAGGACATGATAGACCTCCTGAGGGCCACGTTTCCCGGGGGCTCGATAACCGGCGCCCCCAAGATACGGGCCATAGAGATCATCGATGAGCTGGAGCCGACCGTCCGCAGCGTCTATACCGGCGGGATAGGGTACCTGGGCGCCGACGGTACCCACGATATCAGCATCGCCATCCGCACCGTCATGATAAAAGGCGGCCGGGTCTACTTCCAGGTCGGCGGGGGGATAGTCGCGGACAGTGACCCCGAGGCCGAGTACCAGGAGACCCTGGACAAGGGCAAGGCGATCTTCGAGACGATCATGGCCGTGGACCCCTTGAGTTAGGGCGGTCAGGTGCTGTACCTTACAGTAGCAAGGAACGCCGAACTCCCAGCCGGTGTACCATCCGGAGGGAGTGCTCCAAGAGGAGGTTTCGTGAAAGCATTGATTGTCTACTTCAGCAAGACGGGCCACACCAAACAGGCGGCGCTTGATGTCGCAAGGGGCCTTGAGTCCTGTGGCGTTGAGTGCGCCGTCGAAGCGGCGGATAATGCGAAGGCCACGGCGGACGTTTCCGAATACGAGATTCTCGCCGTCGGCAGCCCGACGTACGGCAACCGACGCTACCGGCTGCCCGCCCGCCAGGTGAACGATTTCCTGGACTCCCTTTCCCCCGGCAGCCTGGAGGGAAAAACCTGCGGCGCCTTCACGGTCAACGCGTCTCTTGGAGGCAAGAAGCTCGCGGGGGCGATGGAGCTCGCGCTCGACAAGCTGGGCGGCAACGTGGTCGGCAACAGCCCTGTTGTCAAGGCCGGCGCCCCGATGAGCCTCTGGAAAGGCCCCGACGCGTCACCCTCAGACGTAAGCAGGTGCGAGGAGTTCGGCAAGAGACTGGCAGACGCGGCCGGCGCCGGGCCCTCGCCTGAGGGAAGTGCATGAGCGAGACGATCTTTCTCGACGGGGATTACGTCCCCGCCGGTGATGCGCGTATCCCGGTCGACGACCGCGGTGTTCTCTTCGGGGACGGTGTCTTCGAGACCGTGAGGTCGTACGACGGCAAACCGTTCAGACTCCATAGGCACCTGGACCGGATGGCCGGCGCGTGCCAAACGCTCAGACTGAAGCGGCCGTATGCGGAACGCGAGGTCGCGGAAGCGGTTGACACCCTGATTCGCAAGAACGGGCTTGAGTCGGGAAACGCCCGGGTAAGAATTACGGTGACCGGGGGGCCTTCGGCGGGCGCGAAAACGCTTGAGCGCAGCGGGACGGCCCGCATGTTCATACTTGCCCGCCCCTACGAACCACCACCGGACGACTTCTACCGTGAGGGCATCTCCCTGGTAATATCGGAGATCCGGCGAAACGCCACCTCGCCCCTCTCAACCGTGAAAAGTTCAAACTTCCTGGATTCGCTTATCGCGCGCCAGAACGCGGCGGACCAGGGGGCGGACGACGCCATACTGCTTTCACCAAACGGGAACCTCTCCGAGGCGACAACCTCCAACCTGTTCATGGTGAGCGGCAAGAGCGTACTGACTCCTGAAGCCGCCTGTGGCCTTCTCCCGGGAGTAACCCGCGAGGCGATCATTGAGCTATGCGCCGACCTGGAGATTCCTTGCGCGCTGATAACCGCCGGCCCCGAGGACCTCCTCTCAGCCGACGAGGTTTTCCTGACCAACAGCATGGTCGAGGTACTGCCGGTCAGGGAGGTCGCCGGGCGGCCGTTTGGAATATGCCCCGGCCCTGTCACCCGAAAGCTGATCACAGCATACCGGAACCTCATAGCCAGGGAAACGGCGACTCAGGGTGGTGGGTCGGAAGCCCTCAACAGTTGACCGCTCGACGTGCTGACTCCTGGTGGACTATACCCCCAGGAACCTCTTCACCACGCGGTTGAGGTCGGAAACATCGAGGGGCTTGAGCAGGAAATCGTCGGCCCCGACTTCCGCCATTCTATTGCGGGTTTCCCCGGACATGCTGGCGGTGATCGCCACAACCGGGATATCCTTGGTCTGCGCGGTCTCCTTTATCGACCGGCATACCTCGGTTCCGGAGAGCCCGGGTAACCGCACGTCCAGCAGCACCAGGTCGGGCTTGATCTCCGCGATCCCCTCCAGGCACTCGCGGCCGTCGTGGGCTGCTACCACCCCGTAGCCCATCCGCTCCAGCACCACCCTGTACGTCGTGACGACATCATCGTTGTCATCGACTATCATTATCTTCTTTTTCGTGCGCATCTCACTCCCAGACCGGTACGGTAAAACAGAACCTGGACCCTTTTCCGAGCTCGCTCTCCACGGTGATCTCTCCACCGTGCGCTTCTACTATACCTTTACATATAGCCAAACCCAACCCCGTGCCCCGCTTCTCCGAACGCGTCTCGATATGTGCCCGGGAGAACTTCTCGAACACCGTATCGACAACGCCGTCAGGCAGACCCCGGCCTGTGTCTTCGACGCAGACAACTATGTAATCATCGCGGCGGCTTATCGAAACGGTTACGCTCCCCTCCTCGGTGAACTTGAGCGCGTTTCCTACCAGGTTCTGTATGACCTGGTATATCCTGTCGTGGTCGCATCCCGCGTAGGCGGGTTCTTCCGTGGCGACCACCTCGAGCTCCAGCCCCAGGTGTTTCGCCTGCGGACCGTTCGCTTCCACAACTTCACGCGCAAGTTCGACAAGGTCGCACTTCTCGATCTCCAGCTCCAGTTGCCCGGCCTCGATTCTGGTATGGTCCAGAAGCTCCGAGGTCAACCTTGTGAGGCGGTCTATATTCCCGTTAGCGATTGAGAGCATGACTTTCTGCTCTTCGTTGAGGGGGCCTACCATCTCGTTCACAACAGTGGACACACCCATCTTCATCGCGGACATGGGTGACCTGAGCTCGTGTGAGGCAATAGACACGAACTCGCTCTTGAGGTCGTCCAGTTCCTTGAGGCGAAGGTTCGCATCGCGAAGCTCCACGGTCCTCTCCTCAACCTTCCGCTCCAGGTTCTCGTACAGGTCGCTGAGGCGAACCGCCATCTGGTTGAACTCCCCGGCCAGGGCCGTCACCTCGAGCCCGTCGCTGATGGTGACCCGCGTGGACAGATTTCCCCCGGCAAGCGCCTTCACCCCCTGTTGCAACTCCTCCAGAGGACGGGCGATGGACCGGGCTATCATGTAGGCGAGGGCAAGGCCGCCGAAGAGGAGCACCGCCACCACGATGATGATGACGTTCCTCAACCTGGAAATGGGGGCGAGCGCCTCCGCGCTGTCCATCGTCGCGGTCACGCCCCAGTCCATCCCCGGTATTTGGTCGTAAGAAGCGATGATACTCTCACCGGCAGGTGAGTCTACCACGCCCTCCCCTCTCTCCCCGATGGCACTCTTCACCATCGGCATGTCATCGCTCATGGCCAGGGACATCTCTTCCCATCCGCCGCTTCCCCCCTGCGCGCCCACCGGCAATATCAGCACCAGGACCCGGCCCCCCAGCTCCTTTGAGAGCATTATTGTCCCGGAGCTCCCCAGCCCGGGAATCAACGAGAGCTCCCTCTGGAGTTGGGTGGCGCGGCTGGTGATCATCGATACCCCGACAACCTCCCCGTCTACCACGACTGCGGATGTAACCGTCAGGACCAGGTCGCCGTCCTTAAGGTCGTAGTCAATCCCCACGCCGCCTGAAAGCGTCGGCTCCAGCAGCTGGTCTGGTATCCTGTCGGGCTGCTCGGCCCCCTCGCGCCCGCACCCGGCGATCACGGTGCCGTCTCTTAAGGCCACCGAGACATCATCGTAGGCGGGGTCGCCCCGGCAGACACTATAAAGCTGATTGTTCATGCTCTCCAGCAACTGGTCCCGATCTCCAGTTCCCGACAGGTAGACGCCCAGATCGTTCGCCAGCGGATCACTGAAGGCAAGAGACTCCGATTTGAAGAGGAGGCCGGCAACGTGCGCCTCGACCGAGTTGACGGCGTTGGAAACCACGCTCTCCATTGACTTGAAGACCTGTTCCCTCGAGATCGAGCGCGAAATATAGTACGCGAACAGGAGCACAACCGTGCCGGTCACCACCACGGCCAATGCCACTACGATTGTGAGCCTGCCCTTTAAGCTCCTTGGAAATCTCATTACCCTGCTAACATTATACCTCTTGCCTTGCCCGCTCCGGTAATTCTGACATATCCGCCAATGAAAGGTACAGGCGGAACCGTGTTGTTTGACCGCGGCGTCCCTGTCACTTTATACTCTGGACGAGGGTTCATTATGGTTAATACTGGAACACAAAAGCTGCTTCGCGTAGGGGAACTGTCACGCCGTACCGGCGTGTCGACCTCGGCGATAAACTACTACGTCCGCGAGGGGTTGCTCCCGCAACCACTGAAGACCGCGCCCAACATGGCCTACTACGACCCCGGATACGTGGATATACTCAACTCCATAAGAGTGCTTCAGCGCGAGAAAGGCCTGTCACTCTCTGAGATAAAGGACCTGCTGGAGCAGGGCAAGTTCAGTTGGCCGGAGGGTTTCCCGCTCGAAGATTTCACCGGGTCCGGGGGCATAGCGTCCGGCAGCACGAGGGCACTGGACCGCCGCAAGCACATAATGAGCGCCGCCGCCATGGTCTTCTCCGACAAAGGGTACTACGCCACTACTATCTCTGACCTCGCAACCGCCGCCGGCATCGCCAAGGGCACGATCTACTGGTACTTCAATAACAAGAGAGCGATCATGCTCGCCCTCCTCGACAACATCGCCCGCGAGATCACGAACACCTTCAGGGATATCATGGTGAAGGCCCCCGATGGACTGGAGTCGATATTACTGTGCGTCGGGCCGGCCCTCGAACTGCTGGAGAAACACGGCCGGATATACCTCATGTACTTTCTGGAGATAGGGTCCACCGATTCTATCATCCAGGAGAGGTTCCACCAGATATACCAGGTGGTTCACCAGGGGATCAGGGTGGCGCTGGTAAGGGGAATGGAGCAGGGCGTGATATGCGAGCTAAACCCCGATATCGCCGCCTACGCGGTGATGGGCCTGGTGGAGAGGGTCAGCGAGATAGGCGGCCTGAGTGATAAAAAGGTCCCTTTCGAGGAAAAGGCGATGGAGGCCGAAGGGCTTATACGTCGCGCCCTGGAGACAAGGGAGTAAGAAGATCCGGGCGAAGCTGTAAGAGCCGCCATGTCAGCGGGCCCCGTCGAAGATTCCCTCAGGGATTCGCCGCCTGAGAGGCGGCCTGTAAGGGGCCCGGTCTTCCGAGCTACGAAACCAGGTCCCGGTACCTGAACCAATACCACAAGAGTCTTAACGTGATAAAGCAAACCTCCTACCTTCTTACGGTAGCATTCAACCTCGAGCCTCTTTCTCCTCCCCCGAAGGAAACCGCCACCAAAACGGTGCCTGGCACCGGTGTTGCCGTTCGACCCTCCACACAGAATGACGCACTGGTGACAGGCACCAGTGCGTCACACGACAACGCAAGACAACAACCCGCGGGCAAGGTGTAGAATTGAGATTGAGGTGAACGAAAGGAGCAGCCTTGAAAGTCATGGGGATAGACCACGTAGGGGTGGCCGTCAAAGACAAGGAAAGGGCTTCCCGATTTCTCACCGAGGTCCTGGGAGCCCGTAAGGTGCTGGACGAGCCGTGGGAGTACAGGGGCCAGGAGTTCAACTGGGCGTACTTCGACATCGGAGCCGGGGGCAGGATCGAACTCATCAGCTCAACGGACCCCGACAGCTTCATCAACCAGTTCATCGAGAAGCGAGGCGAGGGAATGCACCACGTCACCCTCCAGGTGGAGAACTTGATGGAAGCGGTCGAAGACCTGCGCTCTAAGGGGGTAACCGTCCTGGACGTCAACACCGAGAACCCCCACTGGAAAGAAGCGTTTATCAGCCCCCGTGACTCTTTCGGGGTGTTGATACAGATAGCTGAGTTCGACGAGGATTACTGGTACCCCTAGCGGTCAACACAGCGGGGTCAGCGCACCATAGGGGCCAGGCCCCAGACGTGCAAAATGACGCATTGGTGACAGGTACCGGTGGCGCAAAATGACGCACTGGTGACAGGTACCAATGGTGCAATGCTGGCGTATTCATAGAGCGGGGTGACTAAATCTCCATCCCGTAGTCAGCGTGCTTCTTCTTGAAGCCCAGTTTCTCGTAGAAACCTATCGCACTCTCGTTGTCCACCTCAACGCTGACGTCCAGTTCCTCGCAGCCCATCGATCGGCCAATCCTCTTGGACTCCTCGACCAGCAAGGCACCGATGCCTTTCCCCCGGAATGCCTCGGACACGATGAGCTCTGTTATCGCGGCGGTGTTCCCGCCGTGATACAGCGAGGGGAGAATCAGCAGGATGAGCAGCCCGACATTCTTCTTCCCTTCCTCGGCCAGCAGGAACGTCCACTCCGGTGAGGCAAGCATCTTCCTCAGTGTGCTGTACCATGATACGGGATTGATGTCGCCGGTTATTCCCAGTTCCTGCCCGAGTTCCCGTATGAGGACAGCCACATCCTCCTCGTCCGCCAGAGTACCCTTTCGTATCTCGACCATATACCCTCCCCCGGTTCATTATTCGCCGCCCCAAAGGATATCACAAATCGGACGTCTGAGAACAATACAGCACGGTCGCTGGCGAGATCTCCACCCCAACGCTTACAATAGAAACAACCGGGGAGGAACAAAACGCACCCAAGGGGCCTGGCCCCTTGGGTGCGTTTTGCACGTTTGGGGCCAGGCCCCTTGGGTGCGTTTTGGCAATAATTACCAGGTATATGTTGCCAATCGGCCCTAGTAAGTAGATAATGTTTGCTCAAGATCGTTAAGAAGGCCCGTTTGACCACCGTATTTATCCTGGGACCATGAAAATGAACAGCCCGTCAAGAAAGCCGTTGATAGTAATATGCGCACTGCTCCTAGTCGCCTCGGTATGCGCGATAACCGGAGCCGGGTGCGGTTCGACTTCCGGAAAAGAAGGGCAGGTCGAGTCGGTCAATAAGCTGGTCGAGAAGGGGATAAGACCCAACGAGATGGGCATGGTCATGCTCCTCGAGTACCATCGCGTCAAGGACAAAGAGAGCGACTACACCCGCAGCATCGAGAACTTCAAGAAGGACCTCCAGACCCTGTACGACAAGGGATACCGCCTGGTGAGATTCCATGACCTGATGTCCGGCAAGGCGAGCGTCCCGGCCGGCACAACCCCTGTCGTCTTCACCTTCGACGACTCCACCGAGAGCCAGTTTCGCTACATCAAGGAAGGTGAAAAGACAATCATCGACCCGGAGTGTGCCCTGGGCATCATGCAGGCGTTCTACAAGGAGCACTCCGATTTCGGCTACAAGGCCCTGTTCAACTACCTTCCACAACTATTCGACCAACCCAAGTACGTGGATGAGAAGGTTGACTACCTCCAGGAAAACGGCTTCGAACTGGGGAACCATACCATCAACCACCCATCCCTCGGCCGCTTGAGCGACGAGGAGGTACAGGAGGAGATAGCGCTCCCGGTCAAGAACATGAAAGAGGTCAACCCGGAAGTGAAGGTCGACGTGCTGTGCCTGCCCCACGGCTCCGTGCCCAAGAACCAGGAGCTCATGTACAAGGGGTCCTACGACGGTATTAATTACAAGAACAACTGGGCCCTCCTGGTTGGGTCCAACCCGATGTACCCCATGTACCACTACCAGAACCCCGGCAAGTTGCTCCCGCGGATACAGGCCATGGATTACGACCCCGAGGACGGGTCCGGCCATAGCGGTTCCGGCTACTGGCTGCAGTACTTCGACAGGCACCCCGAGCTCAGGTACATCAGCGACGGAAACCCGGAAACCATATGCGCCCCCGCCTACATGAAAAGCCGCCTGCTGCCTGACCAGCTACCGACCGGCATGCACTTCGTGGGATACTGAGCCGGGCCGTTACACCCGGATAAATCGGAGCAAACAGATGTCGAAAAAACGAGTGTTCTCCAACAAGCGCGGCCGGGAGATGCTTCTGGGCGACAAGAAGCAGACGCTTTCCTTCCCCGAGCTGGACAGGCAGGAAAGCCCCTCGAGCGATTTCTCCAGGCGACTCAGGAAGATCCTGCCCGCCTCGTGGTCACGCGGTCTGGAGCGCGTAAAGGGGATCCACCTCGTTATCGGCCTGGTCTTTGTCACGTTGATAGCGCTGCTGATCTGGTTCTTCTTCTTTGTTTTCCCTTCACCTATCGGGGGCTTGAGCCCGGGCTCGAGTTCCTACGTTAGCGACGCAAACGTGGACGTGAAAGCCACTTTCAGCCAGAAGGTTGACCCCAAAGAGGTGTCGATCAAGGTGGACGGCAAGGACGTTACCCCTGACGCCTCAATCAAGCCAAAGAGCGTCTCCTGCAAACTGGCGCTGACCGACGGCGAACATAAAGCGGTGGTCTCACTGGACGGCGGGGGGCTGATGGGAAAGCGGAACGCCGATTGGTCTTTCACGGTCGACACCACCCCGCCCGACCTGAAAATCACCAGCAAGAAGGTGACCCAGCAGAAGGAGTCGGACCAGGTGGACGTCAGTTTCTCCGGGAAGACGGACAAAGGCACTGCCGTCACAGTCGGAGACGACGACGTTCCCGTTGACTCCAACGGTGACTTCAAAGGAAACGCCACCACCACCCGTGCCCAGAGCTTACAGATCACCGCAACAGACAAGGCGGGAAACGAGGCCAACGCCTACGTGGTGACTCAGAAAACCCCAACCGCGCGCGGCGCGCACGTCTCGATCTACATCGCCGCCAGCGACACCGACCTTGACAAGATGATAGACCTGGTGGAACGCACCGAGCTGAACGCCCTGGAGATCGACCTCAAGAACGAGTACGGGCTAATCGGCTTCGATATCAACAACCCGCTTGCCCGGGAGATAGGGAGCGCCAACGATTACATCGACCTGGACGCGTGCGTCGACAGGGTACGCCACAAGGATATCTACACCATCTGCCGTGTTGTCACGTTCAAGGACCCCATACTGGCCGAGGCACGCCCCGGCCTGGCGGTACAGAACAAGTACGGCGGTCCCTGGGGCAAAGGGGGTTGGACCGACCCCTACTCGCGCGAGGTCTGGGATTACAACGTGTCGGTGGCGGAGGCGGCGGCGAAGGCCGGGTTCAACGAGGTGCAGTTCGACTACGTAAGGTTTCCCTCCGACGGTAACACCGACGACTGCCTTTACCCCGGCAAGGACGACCGGACCCCTGTTGAGGTCATCAACGGGTTCCTGGAGTACGCCAGGGAGAAGCTTGCCTCCTACAACGTCTTCATATCAGCGGACCTCTTCGGGCTTACCGCCAGCGACCAGGGGGAGATGGGTATAGGCCAGGACGTGCAGGAGGTGGCCAAGCATGTGGATTACCTGTCGCCGATGGCCTACCCGTCCCACTACAACCCGGGCGAGTACGGCATCAAGAGCCCGGTGGACAACCCCGGTGACACCGTCACCGCCACGATGGAGGACTTCAAGAAGGCGATAAAAGGAACGTCCGCCAGGCTTCGCCCGTGGCTGCAGGACTTCACCCTCAAGGTCACCTACACCCCGGACATGGTGCGCCGACAGATAGACGCGGTAGAGAACGCCGGTGTCGAGGAGTGGCTCCTGTGGGACCCCGACTGCACCTACAGCGAGTCCGCCCTCAAGCCCGCTCCGAAGTGAGCGTCGGGTCTTTTTACTTACTCCTCTTCCAAATTGTAACCCGCGTTCACAAGATACTCCCGAACCTTCCCAACAAAGCTTATCGCTTCCGTTATGACAAGCTGGGCTTCCTCTTGATCAATGGGAATCAAGCCGTAGTCACCTTCCGCCCGTAGCGTGAAAGCCTTCTGGAAAGACCTGGACATTGATTGGGGAAAGGTACCGTTCTTCACGTACTCCTTATTGAAGTTGGAGATAACGGCGGAATGCTTCTTGAACTGAAGGCCGTTGTGTAAAAGCACTGCCTCCGCCGCATAGTACATCGTATAGTAAGCACGTGAAGACGCGAAGCTGTAGTGCCCCTTTTCCATCAATTGGCCGGCGGCCTCGATGCTTTCATCGGCTTTCGCTATCAGCAACCCAATGTTCGTTGACCTCTTCAAATATCTATGCCTTCTTGCTCAACGGCCGCGAAGACCTTGAATCCGGCGCGCTCACGGGCAAGGCTTTCCGATACTACTATTACGGAGAACAAATAGTCGGTTCCGATTGTTTGATCGTAGACTATGTTTCGGACCTTCTCCTTCAGGCTGGAATCCACCTGCTCACGGTCAATTACTACCATGATATCGACATCAGAATCCTGCCCGGCCTCACCCCTCGCGTATGAACCAAAAAGAATGAGCTTGAAACCCGAGTCTATTTCTCTCTCAAGGGACTCTCGAACCTTCCTCAAGCACTCTGCAAGGGCTTGGTCCTTGATGGCCGCAACGTTGCCTGGCTTTTTATTTGCCATTCTTGACTCCCAACGCAAATCAGTCGAACAACCAAAACGGTATAAGCGTGTTCACCGCGTTGACGGCAATCGATTCATAGTATACAGGAACACTCAGTCCGGCGACCCCACCTCTTCAGTGAAACCCGGACCGGTGTGTGCTGGCCGGGGAAAACCCGTATGTATTCCGCCTGTCCGGCCGGGAACGCACCCTACTCCCCCAGCCCTAACTCCATCGCCCGGCGGGTGTCGAGTTCGTAGGCGGGCTCGAGAAGTTCGGTGAAATTGCGGCTGCCGCTGGTGAACGGCGATGGGTCGAGGCGCTTGAGGACCGCGAACGAGACCTCGGGTTGTCAACGGCGGAAGCCCTCTATGCCGGCGCCGCACGACCAGAAGCGTTCAAGGCGCTCCTCCAGTGGCGGGAACCGCTCTCCGTCGTCCACCGCGGCGTCGGCTTCAATTGGGCGACGGATTTTCATAGTGGACAGTTTTTCCCGATCTTACTAATCGTTCTGAGGAACGGTCTTCCTACGAAGCGGCTTGAGCCACAGGGGGGCTCTTCTCGCATAGCTCCATAAACGAGTCGAAAGCAGCCGTACCCTTGAGGTCTTCTTCTATTGCATCGCAGGCCCATGAGAAAAACACGTTCGACGGGACCAGACACATACCCGCTTTTTTCGCGATCTCTATTGCGTGGCGACTGACCTCGTATTTTCGCTGGTCCGCAGGGAGGTTCCGGTGAGGGTTGTAGACCAGAGCGAGCTTATTGCGCTTTGCTGCATGTCGGTCAGCCTCGGCCTGAATCGCTTTTATGCCTATGTTTGAAGTTGAGCTCTTGACCTCTATGTTGAGCGACCTGCGGCTCTCCGGGTTACGTATCTTGAGATCCGAATCGCCGTGTTCCAGCGTAACTGTCAAACCCCTGCTGAGCATGAATGACCTGATTGCTTGAATGGCCTCCCGCTCGCTGCCTTGCAGCAGCCCAAGTAGCTCGCTGAACTCTCTCGTCGAATCGGACAGGTGCGAGGTACTACTTCGGAAAGCCCAGAACTCCCTCTCCCTCTCTTCGGCGTGATCTTCGTCGTCGGGAGTTTCCTTGGTCAGGTGCACATACTCGTTGCGAAGTCGCGAGCACAACATTCCTAGCTGATCGGCCAGCTCCGGCCTTGAGCGAGGTCTCACTCCGATGCCCAACAGCCATATGCGAGCCAGCGCGGCTGCGGCTTTATTCTGATGAAATGCCACCTGCTCCCAGTTCTTGTCCGAGTAAGCCATGCTAGCTAGGTCGTTTTCCCTTCTATATAGGTCCAGGTATGAGTCCAGGGCCTTTTCGAGATTGAACTCGCGCGTCCTCGAGACCCTGAGCCGTGCCAGCTTCTCCAGGGGGTCGCGGACCAGTATGCCTCTGGCTATCGTTTCCTGAATGAACTGCTCACCACCGGCCCATTGCTCTTCGATTTCCTCGGGGGAAAGGAACGAGATGCTCGCCTTCATCTGTCGCGTTATAACCCTGAAGTCGCGCTGGTCTTCAACCACAATCAAGATATCGATATCTTCTGCGTCTAGCGGCAACTCCCCCACCGCCGAGCCGAAGGCAACCAGTGCGTAGTGGTTCTCCCCGTAGAAGTCGTCCGCCTGGCGTGCGACTTCGGCGACCTCCCTGCGTACGCTTTCATCGAGCAACATGAACCGCTCCGCGTCCAGTATTCCCACGGCCTTAATGACATAGGGATTGCCGGCAACCAACCTCCATACAGACCCATTCTTCTCAACAATCCCGTACGTTCGCAGTTCGTCCAGAGCGCGGAACGTCGATGGCCTGCTGAGCCTGGACACGATCGAGGCGTGTTCGGCACTCATTCCCGATGGTCCTGCCGCCGCCAGCTCTCGCAGGAGTATCAAGTTCCTGGTGCTGCTGATGCTTGCTTGCTCATTCATTCGCATACTGCTTCGCCTTCTCCACCAGCGAGACCACGCCGGCGAAGAGTTCCACAGCCTCCTGAGGCGTGACCCTCTCAAGGGACTTCTTCGTTTTTTTTACTTTGTAGTAGGGGTAATACTGAACCACCGATTTCAACTGGTACACGCGTTCATACGCGTGGTATTCCTTGTGCCCGATTAGGGACTTCCTGTATGCCCTCTGAGCGCTCTCGAGTTTTACCTCGTGATCCTCTGACGGCTCTTCCCCTATCTTCTCCCGCAGAACGTTCGCAGCGAATTCGCACGGCGGAAACAGGTCGTGGATGCAAGGGTCTAGATCACCTTCGTCCAGAGCCCGCCTTGCGTTCTTCAAGAATGCATCTGCTTTTTCCAAGGCATCTCGCCCGCGCTTTGTTATCTCATCCTCCAGTATCATATATAATATTTATGTCTCATCATTGAGATTATAAAAGGAAACTGCTTACGGTGTCAAGTGGTGGTGTAGCGATTATAAAGAAGGAATGCGAGTCCTTCTTTCCCGGGATAGCAGTCCTTCATAACTACAACTATTATTATTGTCGCGCGCACCCAAAATGGACAGCGTTCGCAAGCAAAGTGGACAGTTTTTCCCGGCCATGCGGATGGTGTCCACTTCCAATGCGTGTACTGCTAATCTATTCTGATATCCACAGCAAGGGCAATCACTTTTTCTACCTGTTCCATAACAACGGCCGACAGTACAGTGATTCTCTCGTCGAAATACTTCTTTGGAACTGTCAAGATGTCGTCCAAATTCGCGACACACTCCACGGATAAACCCTGTTCGGGTCCCAGGGGAACCTCCACGGGAATAGACCTGATAGTCCCGGTTACAGGCCCGACGGCAAGAGAACTCCTCACGTCACAGGCGGAATCCCTTGTCAGGACAACCGCCGGACGCCTCCTTGCCGGTTCAGGGAAATCAACCCACCAGACCTTTCCGCGCCGCATTCCTACCATTCCTCGGGAAGCATCTTGACCTGTGTCTCCTCAATCTCCGTGCTCTCGGGAATCCTTTGATAACCTTCAACGCACTGTCTTTCGAGCTCTTTCTTCTTCTCGTCATCCAGGTATCGCTTGCAAGCCTTCCTGATAAGGACGGCTCTTGGGACCGACTCCTTTTCAGACCTCAAATCAAGGTCATGCAGGAGTGACTCATCTATTGGGCCTGTATTGCTTTCTTGGACACTTCAAATACCTCCACAACTAATTGTATATTTCCTTCCACATACTATTATACATATCTCTGTCGAATCCTCCAACGACCGTTGGCGAACCTTCACCTGAATGGAGTTTGCATGCCTGATCCTCCAGATGTCGCCCCGGCTGCGAGAGGAAGACCGGTGAGCTACCGTAAGCACACTACTCCCCCAGCCCCAACTCCATCGCCCGGCGGGTGGCGAGTTCATAGGCCGGCTCGAGGAGTTCGGTGAAGTTGCGGGTGCCGGAGGTGAACGGCGAGGGGCCGAGGCGCTTCAGGACCGCGAACTCGACCGCGGGTGACTTCGGGCAGGCGCGGAAGCCCTCTATGCCGGCGCCGCAAGACCAGAAATCACCGGTGCACTCCTCCAGTGGCGGGAACCGCTCCCCGTCGTCCACGGCGGCATCGGCGGACGGCGCCTTCCCGCCGTCGTCGGGAACGGCGGCGCGCTTGCCCCGAAGCGCTTCCACGATCTGCTCCCTGGTGCGGCCGCGGAGCTTGAAGATCATGAACGGGTCCCGGTCGAACTCCTCGGCCACCAGGAAGTAGACGGCGGCGATATGCTCGCGGGGGTTGGCCCAGTCGGGGCAACCGCAGTCGGTGACCAAGTCGTCCTGTTCTGCAGGGAATGGTGATTATTATTGACAACGGATCCGACATAGTCAATAATGGTATGTGTAAGATATATGTCTTACTGGAGGAGGCCTATTGGATAGAATCTATATTGACGAACTCATGTGGGACGATGAAAACATGTCGAAAGTGGCTCAACATCAACTGACTGTAAGCGAGGTTTATGAAGCACTGGTTCTGGATACTAATCGAACTGCTTCCTGGGAAGATGACAGGGAGCATGGGCTACGGGTCCTGGCAATGGGAACGTGTGAAAGTAACAGCAAAGTGATTATAGCTCCCCTGGATCCAGTAGATGAAGCCGAGGGAATATGGAGGCCCAGAACAGCTTGGAGGCTGAAGTGAGTGAAAAGAAGCGGATTGAAGACATGACGGCCCGGGAAGCCTTGGAACTCTTCGAGAAGGGCAAGAAAGTAAGAGTAGCGCCACCCAGGAAAAAGGACCGGATGAGTGTCTATAATCTCAGACTTAAGAACGAAACAATCGATGGCTTGGCCAAGCTCGCTCAGAAAAAAGGTGTGCCCCCAAGCGCGGTAGCGAGACAGATTCTTGAAGATGGCATTAGTCAAGAACTGAACCGACTGGAGCAGATTACGGCGAAGTTGGAATCGGTACTGGTCAAGTATGAGAAAACGTTCGGAGCTTGATGGCTGGAACCTTCGCCTGGATAAGGTTCGCATGTCTGGTACTCGGGTGTAACCCCGGCTGCGAGGGGAAGACCGGTGAGCGACCGGAAGCGGCCTACTCCCCCAGCCCCAACTCCATCGCCCGGCGGGTGGCGAGTTCGTAGGCGGGCTCGAGCAGTTCGGTGAAGTTGCGGGTGCCGGAGGTGAACGGCGAGGGGCCGAGGCGCTTGAGGATCGCGAACTCGACCGCGGGTGACTTCGGGCAGGCGCGGAAGCCCTCTATGCCGGCGCCGCAAGACCAGAAGCCTTCCAGAGACTCCTCCAGGGGCGGGAACTGCTCCCCGTCGTCCACGGCGGCATCGGCGGACGGCGCCTTCCCGCCGTCGTCGGGAACGGCGGCGCGCTTGCCCCGAAGCGCTTCCACGATCTGCTCCCTGGTGCGGCCGCGCAGCTTGAAGATCATGAACGGGTCCCGGTCGAACTCCTCGGCCACCAGGAAGTAGACGGCGGCGATGTGCTTGCAGGGGTTGGCCCAGTCGGGACAACTGCAGTCGGTGACCAGGTCGTCCCGCCCCTCGGGGAACAGGGGGGCCTTCGCCTCGGCGAACGCTTCTTCGATGTTGGCCGGCATTTCCCCGGCAAGCAGCTTGGCGGCGAATATCGCCTTCGAGGCCATGGCGTCGGTGACCTTGTCCCATTCACGCTCAGGCAGGGGCTTCAGCTTCATCACGACCGTGTACGGCCTGGCCCGCGACCCCTGGACCCGCGCCTTTACCTCCCCCGGCTCGATGTCGATGTCGATGACCTGGCCCTTGCGAGCGTAGGACTTGCCCCTGTTGAACCGGGCCCCCATGTTGAACGACTCGAGCACCTCTATCCAGCGGTCCGACCACCAGGTATCGCCTATCTTCCCATGCCGGCTCTCCGACTTGATGCCGTCTTTCACCTCCCTCGGGCGGCTCGGCGGGTAATATTTGTAATAATCCCAATCCGACATCCCTACACCTCCCCCACCGTCTCCCGCGAGAGTGTGAAGATATCCCGCAACTTCTCGGTTGAAAGTTCGGTCAGCCACTTCTCCCCCGCGCCCACCACGTTCTCGGCCAGTTCCTTCTTCTGCTCGATCATCATGTCGATGCGTTCCTCCATGGTTCCGGCGCAGACGTACTTGTATACCTGCACGTCTTTTGTCTGGCCTATCCGGAACGCCCGGTCGGTTGCCTGGTTCTCGACCGCCGGGTTCCACCATCGGTCGAAGTGGAATACGTTGCAGGCGGCGGTCAGGTTGAGGCCCACTCCCCCCGCCTTGAGCGAGAGCACGAACACCGGTGGTCCGCCCTCCTGCTGGAAACGCGCGACCATCTCCTCGCGCGCCTTCTTCCCGGTGCCCCCGTAGAGAAGGAGCACCTCCCTGCCGAACGTGTCCTGGAGATACGACTTCAGTATCTTCCCCATCTCGGCGTACTGGGTGAACACCAGCGCCTTCTCGCCCTCGGAGAGCACCTCCTCCAGCATCTCGGAGAGGCGGGCGAGCTTCCCCGACCTGCCGGGGATTTCGCTTCCGTCCTGCAGGAACTGAGTCGGATGGTTCAAGACCTGCTTCAGCTTGGTCAGGGTGGCCAACACCAGCCCCTTGCGCTTGACACCCTCGGACTCCTCAACCTTTTCCATCATGTCCTCAACGACCGCCTGATAGAGCGTGGCCTGCTCACCGGTTAGATTACAGAACACCTTCATCTCCATCTTGTCGGGGAGGTCCGAGATAATCGAGGAGTCGGTCTTGAGCCGGCGCAGCACGAACGGCCGCACCAGTTCGCGGAGTTGCTCCGCTCGGTCGGCCTGTCGATACTTCTCTATCGGCAACGCGAAGTTGCGACGAAACTGGGCCGCCGAACCCAGGTAGCCGGGGTTGAGGAACTCCATGATCGACCACAGTTCGGAGAGGCGGTTCTCCACCGGGGTCCCGGTGAGCGCCACCCTACGCTTCGCCTCCAGAGAGCGTATCGCCCGCGTTTGCTTGGCCGATGGGTTCTTGATGTTCTGTGCCTCGTCCAACGCCACCCTCTCCCACCGTACGGCCGCCAGGTGTTCCCGGTCGCGGTTGGCCAGGGCGTAGGTGCTTATCACCATATCGTGCCCTCGGGCCTCCCTCGAGAACTCCTTACCGGAGAGCCGCTCGGTGCCGTGATGCACCATGACCGAGAGCGATGGGGCGAACCTCTCCACCTCCCTGCGCCAGTTCTCGACCACCGACATCGGACAGATGAGCAACGTCGGGCCCGGCTTCTTTCCGGACCCCCGCCTCTCGTGCAGGAGGAGCGCTATAAGCTGAATGGTCTTTCCCAGCCCCATGTCGTCGGCCAGGCACCCCCCCAGTCCGAATTCGTCCAGAAACGCCATCCAGGAGAGCCCCTTTACCTGGTAGGGGCGGAGCTTGCCGTGAAATCCCTTCGGCTGCCGGACCTTGGCGATCTTTTTTTGGGGGCCATCCCGGCCGATGATTCCCGCCAGCCGGCCTTCCGCCTCGACGCCTACCACCGAAATCCCGGTCTCCCCTATCTCGCCTCCCGCGCCAAGGCGCATCGCCTCGGCGACGGTCATCTTCCCCGCCCGCTGTTTCTCGAAGAACTCGATCGCCGACTCTATCTGGTCTGATCGCAGCTCCACCCACTGCCCGCGGACCTCCACCAGCGGCACCTTGAGGGAGGCAAGGTTCTCGAACTCCTCCCGGGTTAGCGTCCCGTCCCCGATGGCGATCTCCCAGTCGTAGTCGACGATGCCGTCCAGACCCAGGAGCCCCGATCCCGCTCCCTTGACCGATCCGCTGGAGCTGACCTTCAGGTGGACGCCCGGCCTGGAAGACGGCTTGTTCCACCAGGGGGGCACCAGCACACCGAAGCCGCTCTGCTCGAGCAGCGGCGCCGACTCCCGCAGGAAGCCGTACGCCTCCCGGGTGGCCAGTTCGCAGCAGACCGGCCGGGGCGACGCGAGCGCTTCATCCAGTTCGGGGAAAAGCCGGGAGGCCCTGCCGAGGTCCGCCAGAAGCCGTTCCTGGGGATCCTCGATCCGCCGCTTGAGGAACGTGGCCGTCTTCGACCGCGTCTTCCACACCTTGTCGGCGGCGACAAGCAGGCTCCTGTCGTCCTTCGCCTGGAGGTGAAACGTCACGGTCCAGGGAGGCTCTACGGATTTCTTGCCCTTCGGCTGCTTTCCCCCGGCGGGCTCTGCCGGGGGTGAGAGACGGAAACAGGTCCTGAAAGGTGCTCCGTTTGACCCGGGGCGGAGCGTATCGGTCCAGGCGTGAAACTCCCCGGCGAAAGCGTTCAGTTCCTCGGCCGCTCCCTGGATGGAGCCATCATCGGAAGCCGCCGCCGACAGCCAGCGTTGAAAGACAGGCTCCACTGCGGGCTTCCGCCCCCGCCGTTTGGGGAATCCGCCGGCCCGCGATAGTTCCCCCCGGACGAACGCGTCGACTGTGGCCTCCAGGAACCCGTCTACCATCGCGACCGGACTCCCACCTCCGTCCTTCAGGTGGGCCCTGCACACCGGTGGGAACGAATCCGCGAGCATCCGTACCCGTTCCAGCGTATCCCCTTCGTCCGTGAGCGGCCTCCAGCGAGCGTGGACACCGTCCTCGCCTGCCTCAACGTCCGGGTAGAACTCCTGTCGGGCCACCATCTCCAGCGCCAGTTCAGCCGCCAGTGTCCAAAAGCGAAGCGAGTCGCCTATAGCGATCCGTGGGGGCGATTCCTCCGGCAACGACACCAGGAGTTCAAGCGCCGGGCCCGGCGGCAGCGCGAGTGTCTGTATTATCCATGGAGCGATCCCTTTCGCGACCCCGGGAAGTTCCTCGTCATCCCTGATGAGCCCGGGGCTGAAAAGGGGCCCGAGTGAGTCGGACGGAAGCCAGAGATGTAACACCGATTCCTCAACGCCTGCTCCCGGCGGCCGGTCCCCCGTGACGCCTTCCAGCACCGCGTGGAGCGCTTTCGCTCCGGCGGCAAACGGATGGGGCTTCGGTTTAGGGACCTTTGGCGGGCGCCCCCGTGGCTTCTTCGTTGCCCTGGGGAGGTCCGAGTCCTCGCCCCAGACGTGAAACCTGTTATCGATCCAGGCGCCGTGCAGTACGATCATCCGGGTCGTTCCTCCATGAGTCTTGCGATACTTGATCCGTTACGGTTCGTTGAAATCAAGAGGATGTTCCTCATGTTGGCCATTCTAGGACGGGATACACAACTCTAGCAAGCAAGCTTCCCTATCTCGGGCGTGCTCATTGCTGCTCGTCAACAAAGACACTGCCAATTGTAATCTCCACTGGATATGGTGCCCCCCTTCCGGGATAATCAAACAAGAACGTGTGACGGTGACCGGAAGGCCTCGGCCCGCGGGCCGCCTGGAAATGATTGGAGTGCTTGGAACGGACGAGAAGACGTCGCAACGCATCGTAGAGTTTATCTCGGAGCTGGAGTCCGGCGGACGGTCCCTCGAGGCCGCCGTAGACGAGATGTCGAAGCTCACGCCGGAAACGATAGCCAGGTCTATCATGGAATCTTCGCTTGTCGCCGGAAAGGCGATCGACGACCTCGAGAACGGAATTATCTCGATCGAAGAGGCGGAGGAGATAGTCCACGCACAGGCCGATCTGCATCCCGCCGTGCCCATCTTCTACGAGTTATGCTCGATGCTCGCGGAGCGGCAGGGAGGCGAGGACGATGTCATCGGTTACACCGCGCTGGCCACGAGAGCCGCGGGGTTGCTCGACGGTGAGCTCGGCACCGCCTTTCCCAGCGACGGTGTGAGTGCCGAGGTGAGAGCCGTCAGTAATGCAATCTCAACGCTTATCACTTTCCGGCCTTACATCGATAAATGGTGCGGGCATCTCATCTCCCATTTGCTGGTGTACGACATCACCACCGCGGAAGACTACCTCGACGAGGAAGAGCTTGACATGCTGCTCTCGAGGGCGGAGGCGGCGACCCCGGTCCTCGTCGGTATGGCCGGCGACATAATCAGTCATGTAAAGGTAGTGCACCCACCCCCGGGGCTGGTCGACCTGATCGGGATCATCGGGCATCTGCGGGCGATTGAGGGATTGCCCCCCTTGATCCAGGCATTACTATACTGCAAAGGAGATCCGCTCGACGAGGCGGTCTTCGCCCTGGTGAAGCTGGGGTCGGAGCACGCCGGCGAGGTCTCCTCCGAGCTCAAGAGGATCGCACGGAACCCCGACTTCGGCGAAGCACGCCTTCCCGCGATCGAGGTACTGGGCTACCTGCACCGGGAACCCGGTAACGTGGATTTCCTGGTCGAGACTCTCGAATCGCTGGACCCGGACGACGAGTGCTTCTACATCCTCTTCACGTTTCTATCCATTTTGCTTTCCAGGTCGGGAAACGCGCTTGCCGCCGGTGTCTTGGATTCCCAGTGGGAAAAGTGGAGAGAGCAGTTCCCGGAGCCTGAGATCCGGGAAATGGAGAAAAACCTTGAGTCGTTCAAGCATGCCGGAACGTACGGTCTCAAGGAGATACTCGGTGAGGACATCCGTGAGGTCTGCTGCGGGACCATGGACAGATTAACCGATGACAGGCGCGTGACCATGACCCTGCTGGACGAGGTGTTCGCCGAGTATGACCTCGCCTCCGGCATCGGGCCGGAAACCGATGAGATGGCGGCCGAAGAGGTCAGGGAGTGGCTCAAGACGGGAAGGAACGAGCCGTGCCCCTGCGGCAGCGGGAAGAAGTTCAAGAAGTGCTGCCTGGACAGGATCGAGGAGGCGCGCGCCAGCGCGGCCTCCGCGCCGGAAGAGGACGGGGAGAGATGGCTCACGACGTATGAGCGCCTGATGCTGGAGTTGATACGGTTCTCCGACGCGCCGCACATCCTCGCGGAGAAGGAACCGGCTAAAGAGGAGTTCCTGGCCGCCACGGGGCGTGAAAGGCTCGCTAAGTCGGAGATGCCCGGTAAGCCATCGCTGGAAGAGGATATCTTCCTGGACTGGTTTCTCATCGACAGGCCTCTCGAGTGTACCGGCAGGCGAATCGTTGAGGAGTTCGAGGAAGAGCGGGGGGCGGAGTTCACGCGTGGGACACGGGAAGCAATCGATGCCCTGAAGGACTGCCGGTTCTCGATGTACGAGGTTTTTTTCGTGCACCACGGGTGGGGCATGACGCTGGAGGATGGATTCCGACGCGAGATAATCAACGTGGTAGACGAAGAGCGGTCGAAGGACGTAGAACCGAGAGACCTCTTATGCGCCCGCCTGTGGCGCCTGGACGATTTCAACGAGATAATCGGCTCCGTATTCATCGTTCGACGTGAATACAAGAGTGTGATGACCAAGTACGTACGGTCGATGAGCCGCAGCCTGGTCAAGAAGAAGCAGGTGGGGAGTATTGACGAGTTCTTGAACCTCAAGGGATATATGCTGTTCCACCACCTGCATACTCTTCATGAAAGAGGCCTGTCTTCTGACACGTTGGCCGCCGGTGAGGAACGGAGTGGGCCGGGGAGAGAACCTGAAGACGAAGCAACCGGCGGGAACGCCTTTGGGCGGGAGAGCGAAGTGGCCGAGACCGGGGAGGCAGCGTCAATGGACTTCAAGCGGGTCTACCAGTTCAGGGTTGATCTCAAGGACGTCAGGCCGCCTGTCTGGCGGAGGATACAGGTCCCGGAATCGTACACGTTCTGGGATTTGCACGTGGCGATCCAGGACGCGATGGGATGGATGGACTGCCATTTCCACGAGTTCGAGGTCTACGATCCATCAGCCCGGCATGACGTCAGGATAGGGATTCCCGACGAGAGTGGCCTCTCCGCATACGAAGTCATCTCCGGCAGGGAGCGGAAGATCGCCGACCTCTTCAACGCGAACAACAACCGCGCCAGGTATACCTACGACTTCGGCGACGACTGGCTTCACACCGTTGTCCTGGAAAAGATCATCCCCCGGGAGAAAGGCGTTCAATACCCTGTTTGCATCAAGGGGAAGCGGGCCTGCCCGCCGGAGGACTGCGGCGGAGTGTACGGGTACGAGGAGTTCCTCGAGATCATAGGAGACCCCGACAACGAGGAGCACGAGGAGATGCTCGACTGGGTCGGCGGCGAGTTCGACCCTGAGGATTTCAACATCAGAGACGTCAGGTTCCGTGATCCCGACAAGTACTTCAAAGAGCCGTTCAGGTTCGGCTGACCGAGGTCATGCGTTAGTTTTTTTGCTGGACACCACAATGCGTGTCTTCGTTGGAACTAGGAAGTTTCAGGGAATTGACGGGATTGCAGAACAAGGGGGGGCGAGCGCCCGAGTCTGGAGATCGGCGAGCTTATCAGAGAGCTGCAGCGATACTTTGGAGATGTTCAGGTTATTTCATTACGAGCGTAATCTCAACAACCGCTGAAACATCTCGTATCACTAATATTGACTTCGATATCACCCTAGAATATAATATCAACATACGCTGAAACAGTCCTATACGGTGAAACTATGATTGAGGAAAGACTCATACCAAAACAAATCAGGGAAACTGCGGAGCGGGTGCTTGGTAGTACGGGTATCTGTAAAATCGAGCAGGTTGTAGAAACTCCCGGAATAGGGCCCGGAATAAAAGGCCCCGCTCCACTCATGCCTGATCTTATTATTACAGTGCGAGCGGCTGTTGGCGAACCCGTTTCACTCCTGTTTACAGTAAGGTCATTGGGCCAGCCACGATTCGCCTTAATGGCTGCGAATTCGTTTGCGGCACTGAAAAAAAACGAGCCTGCCAGGTGGTATGGAATCTTCGCGGCACCGTACATCTCGAGAAAAGCAACACAGATTTGTCGCGAGAATAGCATAGGGTGCATGGACCTTGCGGGGAACTGCTACCTTCAGTTCGATGGCATCTATATTGATATCCAAGGGAACCCAAATCCATACCCAGCTCGCAGAACGCTCAAGTCGCTTTTCTATCCCAAGTCGGCCCGCGTACTGCGTGCCCTGCTTGAGAATCCTCGCAGGAAATGGCTTGTGCAAGAGTTGTCGAAAGAAGTCGGGGTCAGTATCGGCCAGGTGTCAAACGTCAAACAGCGCCTACTCGACTATGACCTGGTGAAGGAGGCAACGTCACGGGGTACAAAGGGGTTTCGACTGAAGAACCCCAGGCTACTACTAGAAGAATGGGTCAGGGATTACACATACAGGAAAAACCGCATTGCGAACTTCTACTCTCCAGATAACACAGAAAAAATCGAGAGGAAAATCACTGAGTATTGCGCTGGTAAGGGTATTGAGTACGGATTCACTCTCACATCGGGCGCGGATCTGGTAGCGCCGGCCCTCAGGTACAAGAGAGTATATGCGTACGTTGATGCACCTCCCGATGAACTCGCGGAAGCGCTTGGCTGGAAAGAGGTTTCATCCGGATGGAACGTGTCGATACTGACTCCATACGATGACGGGATCTTTTATGGACTCCAGGAGGCAGAAGGGCGGAAAGTCGTGTCGGACACCCAACTATACTTGGACCTTATGGGTTACAAACCGAGGGGCGAGGAAGCTGCTGAGCAGTTACTAAGAGAGCGGCTTGAAAAGAAATGGTAACGAGGGCTGATTATCCCGAGGAAACGACAGAGGCCTGCCGCGGCGTTCTTGTAGAGCTTATCTCACTGCTTGGCAGAAATAGTGAGTACATGGTTCTCGTTGGCGGCTGGGTACCGTACTTCCAGTTCAAGGATCACGGTGGCGGGCACGTCGGGTCTCTGGATGTCGATCTGTCATTAGACTTTAGAAACATCCCAAACGACGATTACAGTACATTTCTTGAACGGCTTGGAGAAAGAGGATACGAACAGGACGAGCGGAACCCGGCAAGTTTCTGGCGGACCGTCACTTTGAAAGATGGACGTGAAGTAAGAATCAAGGTTGATTTCGTTGCCGGTGAATATGGTGGCAGGGGAAGAAAGCACCGTCACCAAATTGCCCAGGACCTTCGTGCACGGAAGGCACGGGGTTGCGATATCGTCTTTGAAAACTCCTTCACCGTAGATGTCGAAGGCCGATTGCCTGATGGGGGACTGAGGAGCGAAAGGGTGAATGTCGCCGGAGTCGTTCCGTTCCTGGTCATGAAGGGAATGGCCTTGCATGACAGGTTGAAGGAGAAGGACGCATATGATGTATGCTTCGTAGTTCGAAATTACCCAGGTGGCACACAGGCCCTTGCCTTTGCTTTTGGACCATTTGCAGGCAACAGCCTGGTAATGGAAGGTCTGTCCAAGATCAGAGCCCAGTGTCCAAGCGTTGACCACTTCGTTCCCGTGGCTTTCGTTACCTTCGAGCTGATCGAGGATGAAGAAGAAAGGGAAATCGAGCAAAGAGACGCATTTGAAAGAGTTAGCGCTTTTCTTGATCTACTGGAAATCAAACCATTCAGCGGCTAGCCAACCGTTACTGTCGCCGTTACACGTAATTTGAATTGCTTACCCTTTCAATCTCTTTACTCATCCAAAAAGACAACATTTCCGCCTCCAGAATCGTGCGGGTTAACTAGCCGATCACTGGTCGAATGCACGCCGATCTTGAAGACAGCGTTAACACCCCGTGTTTTTTCCGTGATTCAGGCCTTTCCTTGTTGTTTGTCAATGCCGTTACGTAGTAATAAGAACAGGATTAAGAAAACGTCAACATGGCCGGGCGGAGGTTGTCATGGATAAGATGTCGGACCCAGAGCGGTTCTCACCGGAGGACATGGAGGCCGCGGGTAGGGCGCTCGCGTGTGACATGGAGCGCCGGGAGTTCCTCACCAGGATGGGGCGCTGGGCCGGAGGGCTGCTGCTGGCCGCCTGCCTGGGCTCACTGGCCTCGTGCGGCTCCAAAGACACCCCCGTGGTCCAGAGTACTGTGCCGGAGCGGACCAGCCCCGGCTTCGGGCCGTCCGACCTGGCTATTGCCTCGGGGCAGAGCCCCGGGGAGCTGGCCCGTAACTCCGTCGACGCCCTGGGCGGAATGGGCCGTTTCGTGGGCTCCGGGGACGTTGTGGTGGTGAAGCCCAACGCCTCGTTCATGGACGGGCTCAAGAACGCGACCACCACCAACCCCGATGTGGTGGGCCAGGTGGTGGCGATGTGCCGGGAGGCGGGAGCGGGCCGGGTCATCGTGATTGACCATGTTCTCTGTGGTTCGGTGGCTGACGGCTTCGGGCCGGAAAGCGGTATCGGCGATGCGGTGGAGAAGAGCGGGGGCGAGGTCCTTGGGTTCAACGAGGAAGATAAAGGTCACGGGGTCCTGACCGCGATCCCGCGGGCAACATCGATGAACTCCACCAGCATCTACCCCGAGGTGCTCCAGGCGGACGTGGTCATCACCGTCCCCAAGGCCAAGCACCACTCCGGGACCGGGCTCACCCTGGGGATGAAGAACTTCATCGGGGTTACCGCGAACATGAGCGACATCCATAACTACGACACCCACCGGGCCATCGCCGACCTCAACACCCTGGTCAAGCCCACCCTGTCGATCATAGACGCCTCGGTGATACTGCTGGACAACGGCCCCGGCGGCCCGGGTCCGACCAGGGATACTGGGCAGGTCATAGCGAGCCCCGACGTGGTCGCCGCGGACAGCTATGCCTGCACGCTGTTCGGGCTTACGGCGCGAGACGTCCCTTACATAATCTACGGGGGCGAGGCGGGCCTGGGGGAAGTGGATTACAACAAGCTGAAGATCGCGAGAGTTTAACGTGCGGAAACATGGGAAGAAAAGCGGGCTAAGGCGGGTCGAGACGTGGCGGTGGGTAGTCCGCCTGGCGTTCCTGGCCTTCTTCGTGCTGTTGACCTTCCGTGCGGCGTACCCGCCCATCTACGCGCCACCCTCCAACCTCTTCCTGCGTTTCGACCCGCTGGCGGGCCTGTTCGCGGTGACCGCCGCCAGGAGCGCCTCCGTGTTCTTCGGCTACTGGCCGGCTTGGATCCTGCTGGGTCTCACCCTGTTGAGCAGCCGGTTCTTCTGCGGCTGGATATGCCCGCTGGGGACCTGCTTCGATGTCGCCGGCGCCATCAAGCCGAAGTTCCTGAAGTACTACCGGCCCCACGGCAGGGAGATGAAGGCGCTGCTCGAGGAGCGCCGCCGCGGCGTGGAGCCCCGCCGGATACGGGTGAAGTACATAATCCTGCCGGCGGTGCTGGTGCTTTCGCTTGTCGGCGTCAACCTCCTGTACCTGTTCAGCCCACTGGTCGTGTTCAACCGCGGCGTCTACTTCATCCTGCTCCCCCAGGTCCCCGTTCTCCTGGTGGTCCTGCTGCTGGCGTTTCTCTACCGCCCCCGCTTCTGGTGCGAGGAGGTCTGCCCCCTGGGGGCGCTGTTCAGCCTGGTCTCGATGGCGGGCAAGAGGTTGCGCGCGGCGTTCAGCCCGCTCTCGGTGGTCAAAGACCCGGAGGTGTGCATCTCCTGCGGGGCGTGCTACAAGAACTGCCCCCTGGGTGTCGACGAGCCGTTCACCCGGGAGGAGAGCGGGCGGCTACGTTCGGCCGACTGCACCGCCTGCGGGAAGTGCATTGACGCCTGCCCCACCGAGGGCGCCCTGGCCTTGAACAGCTTTGGTGTCGATATCTCCCGCTCCCGTGGAGTTAAAAGGAGCGGGCGTTCGACGAAGAGGGTGAAGAAAAGCGACGCCCCCGCGGAAGCGACAGACAGGAAGCTGACCGTCACCCGCAGGGAGTTCGTGGCATCCGTGGGTGTCGGCGCGGTGTTGGCCGCCGGGTACGGCGTTGGGCTGAAGGGCACCGGAACAAGCGAGCCGTTGCTCCGGATGCCGGGCGCCCAGGACGAGTCGGCGTTCCTGGCCGCCTGCACTCGCTGCGTGGAGTGCGTCCGGGCGTGCCCCACCGGCTGCATCAAGCCGATGGGAATCGAGGACGGCTTCCAGAAGCTGTGGACCCCGCGTTTCCATCCCCGGACCGCCCCCTGCACTTTCGACAAGTGCGACCAGGCGTGCGCACGGGTCTGCCCGTCCGGCGCGATTACCCGGCAGGCACCGGAGTACGTGGCCATCGGCACCGCCCACGTGAACCAAAGCACATGCCGCTCCTGGAAGGGCAGAATCTGCGTTGTGTGCAAGGAACGGTGCCGCTTCAACGCGATAGATATCGATGAGCACCGGCGCCCCCACGTGAACACCGACCGGTGCAACGGCTGCGGCGCCTGCCAGTCGGCCTGCCCCACCGAGCCCGCCAGCATACAGGTCTTCCCCGCTGGCTGGACGACGGATTGGAGTTCGGATGGCGGAGGCGGTGGTGGTGGTGGTGGTGGTGGTGGTGGTGGTGGTGGCGGTGGCGGTGGCGGCGGATGGGGAGGCGGGCGCTAACACACGAAAAACCGTGTCACGAGTGCAGGCCTTTACAATGGCTAATATATGTATTATTGTTCATATGTTCATTAGTGAAAGTGAGTTCTCATGGACATCGATGAGGGACACGGGTCCCGGAACGCGGACAAGGGAAAAGCATCCCCGATTGCCGGGGAGCTTGAACGGGAAGACGTAGTACGGCGGACCGCCGAACTGTTCGGGGTCCTGAGCGACCCGACCAGGCTGAAGATAATCAACGTCCTGTCCAGAGCGGAGCTATGCGTGGGTGATATAGCGAAAACCGTCGGCGCCAGCGACTCCGCCGTATCTCACCAGCTGCGCGTACTTCGCAACATGAAGGTCGTGGAGCACAGGAGGGAAGGAAAGATGGCCCTCTACTCCCTCAGGGACAAGCACATCAAGCGAATCCTCGAGCAGGGCCTCGGCCACGTGCAGGAGTGATTTTTTTTACATTTCATCTGAACATATGAACACATTAACAGAATAATAGAATCTACTCATTGGGGGTTGAACCAAAAACAGGCGTAGCGACCATCATTTCAGGAGGTGCCAGATTTCATGACACGCGATTCGTTCAGGACGGGGGTCAGCTTCGGCCTCACCTCCGGCATAATCACAACGCTGGGCCTTATGGTGGGGCTCGAGTCCGGGACGAGTTCGAGACTCGCCGTCCTCGGCGGCATACTGACGATTGCGATCGCGGACGCTTTCTCAGACGCGCTCGGCATCCACATCTGCGAGGAATCCGAGAACGCCCATACCACCAGGGAGATCTGGGAATCGACCATTCTCACGTTCATCTCCAAGTTCGTGTTCGCCTCCATCTTCATTGTCCCGGTGCTGCTGCTGGACCTCTCGACGGCGGTGGTGGTAAGCGTAGCCTTCGGCTTCTCCGTCATTGCCATCGCCAGTTACTTCATAGCCAGGCGGCAGGGTGCCAAGCCGTGGAAGGTCGTCGGCGAGCACCTTCTCATCGCTTCCGTGGTCATAGTGGCAACACATTACGTCGGCGTCCTCGTCGCCAGGATATGCGGCTGATAATCCATTTGCGTTACATCCGGCAGGCCCACGGAAGGCAGGCGGAAAGCTGACCGGAGCGGCTCGAGCCCTACTTGATATCCTCATACTACTCCGGTTAAAATACCAATTGTGGTTTGTAAAAGCAGGTGTTTGTAATTGGAGGTGACCGCCTTGAAGAACGGAGAGGTGCTGGAGTGCAGGAAGGACCCGCGTATAGTCGAGCTGGCCGAGGCACTCAAGGTTCTCTCGGAACCCAACCGCCTTAGGATCATATGCTATCTCTCCGGCGGCGAGGCGTGCGTCTGCGAGGTGGAGCGGGAACTGGATATCTCCCAACAGCTTACGTCCCATCACCTGAACGCCCTCAAGAACGCGGGATTTCTCAGGGTGAGAAAGGAAGGTACCTCCTCCTACTACTCGATCGAGACCGAGAACCTCAAGGGCGTCAACGAGACGTTCTGCAAGTACGTCGATTACCGCAGGGTCAAGACCGGCAAGCGGCAATCGTGCGGGTGCTGAGGACACCGCCATGTGCCATCCAGGGAGAGAATCCAAGTGACAGACAGCGACGTAATCGATACGGATGTCGGGCGACCCGCCCGAAAGATGGGCTTCTTCGAAAGATACCTGACGCTCTGGGTGCTGCTGTGCATGGGCGCCGGCATCGTGCTGGGCAAGCTGGCGCCCGGCGTTTCCGAAGCGCTCGACAGGGTGTCGGTGGAGAACGTCTCTATCCCCATCGCGGTGTGTCTGTTCTTCATGATGTATCCCATCATGGTGAAGATCGACTTCAAGGAGGTCATAAAAGCGGGAAAGACCCCCAGGCCGGTGCTTCTCACCCTGTTCATAAACTGGTGCGTCAAGCCGTTCACCATGGTGGCGATCGCCACGTTCTTCCTCGGTTTCGTGTTCAAGGGGCTCATAGGCCCGGCGCTGGACGTCGGCAGCACCTATACTGTAGCCGGCCAGAACGTCCCCCTGTACCGCTCCTACATATCCGGTTGCATCCTGCTGGGCATCGCCCCCTGCACCGCCATGGTCCTGGTGTGGAGCTTCCTGGCAAAAGGAAACGATGGCCTCACCCTGGTGATGGTTGCCATCAACAGCCTCGCCATGCTGGTCCTGTACGCGCCGCTGGGAAGCTGGCTGCTGGGGGTAAACGACATGCCCATCCCCTGGAAGACCATCGTGCTCTCGGTGAGCGTCTACGTGGCCCTTCCGCTGGCGGCCGGGTACATAACCCGGAAGCAGATCCTGAAGAGAAAGGGGCTCGACTGGTTCAACAGCAGGTTCATGCATTACCTGACACCGGTGTCGATAACCGCTCTCCTGGTGACCCTGGTGGTGCTGTTCTCGTTCAAGGGCAAGCTGATACTGGAGAAACCGCTCACCATCCTCTATATCGGCATACCTCTCTTGATCCAGACACTGTTCATATTTTGCCTGGGTTACGGCCTCGCTCGGCTGTTGAAGCTCAACTACCGGGACGCTGCGCCCAGCGCCATGATAGGCGCCTCCAACCACTTCGAGGTGGCCATAGCCACCGCCGCGGTGCTCTTCGGGCTGGCCTCCGGGGCCGCCCTGGCCACGGTGGTGGGGGTGCTGATAGAGGTCCCGTTGATGCTGCTGCTGGTCAGGATATGCCTGAGGACCCGGCACTGGTTCGACAAGGGAGAAACGCCCTTGGCGGATGTTGCGGCGCGTGAGAGTTGAGCTTGTGCTTCCCGTCTTGGAAACGGTGACGAGGATGAAAGCAGAGGAACCGCAATGAGCGCGTGGGAACTGATATTCGCCGGCTTCAAGACCCTAAACGAGTACATACTTCAGCATACCCTTTTCTGCCTGATCCCCGCGTTCTTCATCGCCGGCGCCATCTCCGCGTTCCTAAACCAGGAATCGGTAATGCGATACTTCGGACCCCAGGCCAAGAAGCCGGTTGCTTACGGGGTGGCATCCGTCTCCGGCGCCATCCTCGCGGTATGCTCCTGCACGGTGCTGCCTATCTTCATGGGCATATACAAGAAAGGCGCGGGTCTCGGGCCGGCCATCGCCTTCCTGTACTCCTCCCCGGCCATAAACATCCTAGCGATGGCCTACTCGGTACACCTGCTCGGCTACGACCTCGGGATAGCGAGAATCGTAGCGGCGGTAACGCTGGCGAGCTTCATCGGCTTGATAATGGCCGCGATATTCCGAAAGGAGGAATCCGAGAGGGCGGCGGGCGCCTTCGCCTACGGAACGGACCCCCCACGACCGACCTACCAGACCCTCCTCTACTTCGGCGTCATGATCGCAATACTCGTATACGGCACCGCCAGGATACCGTCGATAGCCAAGTACCTGGGCGAAGCCGTTCTGGTGGCGGTCCTGGTTTTCCTCATCACCAGGTGGTTCAAGAAGGAGGAGATAAAGGAGTGGATGAGCGAGACCTGGCGGATGACCAGGATGCTGGTGCCGGTGCTGCTCCTCGGGGTCTTCCTGGTGGGCATAATCATCGAGGTCCTGCCCCCGGAGTGGATAGTCCGCTTCGTGGGAGGGAACTCGGTCAAGTCCAACGCTATAGCATCGGTTTCGGGCGCGCTCATGTACTTCGCCACCCTGACCGAGGTTCCCATCGTCAAGGGCTTGCTCGATCTTGGCATGGGAAAGGGGCCGGCGCTTGCGCTCCTTCTTGCGGGCCCGGCGCTGAGCCTGCCCAGCATGCTCGTCCTGATAAGGATCCTGGGGTTCAAGAAGGCCTTCACTTACATACTACTTGTTTGCGTATCCGCAATGGGCGTAGGGCTCCTGTTCGGAGCTATCTTCTAGAGAAAAGGAGGACGTAATGGAGATCAAAGTGCTTGGGACCGGCTGCGGGAAGTGCAAGGCCACCAGGAAGTTGATCAAGGAGGTGGCGGAGGAACTGGGTAGCGATGTCCGGATCGAGGAGGTCAAGGACCTCGTGGAGATCACCGAGTACAACGTCATGTCCACCCCGGGGGTGGTTGTCGACGGCAAGGTCGTCTCCAGCGGGAAGGTACCGTCCCGGAAAGAGGTCGAGTCGTGGATCGAAGGACGAGGGGGACCGGAATGAGAAATATGGGATTCAAGACGGTTCCGTTACTGATGCTTCTGTTTCTGCTCCTGGCTCCTCTTCTCGCCGGTTGCGGCAGCGGAAACGGCAGAGAGGACGCCGCTGAGACGGTGGAGACCGCGGAGGATGGGGCCGCCGACGAGTCGGTTCCGCCTGCTGACGCTGGACCTGACAGCTCCAGCCCTCAGGCGGACGGGGCCGTTCCGAGTAAGTCACAAGAGGCGCTGGCGCAGGCAAAGAGTGAGGGCAAGCCCGTCCTTCTCTGTTTCCGCTCCCAAACATGCGCGCCCTGCATCCAGATGGGAGAAAACATCGACCAGGTCATCCCCGAGTACCAGGACAGGGCAACATTCATCATTGTTGACGTCTACAACCGTTCTGAGGAAAGCCTCTGCGTGGAGTACGGCATCCGGACAATACCCACCGCCCTATTCATCAAAGGGGACGGCCAGGTGCTGGGCGGGTACGAGGGAGTGATGGAACCAGACGCTATTCGGCAACAGCTCGAGAGCCTGCTGGCCAGCCAGTAACAAGGAGGTCTTACTTGTCGCGAATCGCAAAGATAATGGCAGCCGTAATCGTAGTGCTCCTGGTCGCAACCCTGCTTCCGGGGTGTGGCACCTCGGATGTCGGGAAAGATGGGGATTCCGGATCCGAGATCTTAAGAAGCAAAGTGGAAAAGGTGGAGCTGGTCTACTTCCACCCCGGGTTCCGGTGTGTGTCCTGCAACAACATCGAGAAGTACGCACGCGAGGTCGCCGAGAATGACTTCAAGGAGCAGATGGAAGAAGGAAAACTCGAGTATAAATTCCTTGAGATTGAGGACGAGAAAAACCGATCCATTGTCGACGAGCTGGACGTCGGCGGTTCATCGCTGTACCTGGTCGTCTCGGGGGGCGGCGAGAGAACCCACCGGGAGATCAAGGACGTGTGGCTCTACTGGGACAAGTCCGATGACGCAAAACAAATCATCAAAGATGATCTATCCAGGTACCTGTGAGAAGTAGCGATATACGCATAGCCCGGGAGGTTGCAGGATAGTGGACTTCGTAAGGGAGATGGCCGGGAATACGAACATACCGGTTCTGGCCGCCCTTTTCCTGGGAGTAATGACAGCGGCCAGCCCCTGCCCGCTTGCCACCAACGTCGCCGCCATTGCCTACATCTCCAAGAAGCTGACACACAGGCGGTACACGATCCTGGCGGGCCTCCTCTATACCGCCGGGCGTATGGTTGCCTATACCGTCATAGGCGTGCTCCTTATCTACGTGGGGCTCAAGTCATCCAGCATGTCGCGGTTCCTGCAGTGGACGGGCGAGAGGTTCCTGGGTCCTCTCCTCATCCTGTTCGGCCTGATAATGCTCGACGTGATAAACGTCTCCGTCTTCAAGGGCCGCGTTACCGCCGGCCTTCAGGCGAAAATAGGCGACTGGGGCCTGGTGAGCTCATTCCTGATGGGGATTCTGTTCGCCCTCGCCTTCTGTCCTTACAGCGCCGTTCTGTTCTTCGGCATGCTAATGCCGCTCGCCCTCGACACTACGGCTGGAATAGCGCTTCCCTCCATATACGGTCTCGGCACGGGTTTACCGGTCATCGTGTTCTCGGTGGCTCTGGCGGTTGGGGTTTCCGAGATCGGCAAGCATATTGAAAGGCTGCAGAGAATCGAGAAGTATCTTCGGAAAGCAATCGGAGTGGTCTTCATCGGCGTCGGGATGTATTACACGGTGTTGTTGATCAGGTCGTTTTTCTGAGAAGAGGATTGGAGTATAGAAAGGAGGGCGCGCGATGCCCTGGCTGATTGGATACCCGGAGGCCTGAGAAACCGCCCTCGAGCTTCTTCGTAATAGTGGGAATAAGAACTGACTGATGAGTTTATTTAAGGTAGAATGTGAGCGTTCTTGTTGCGCACGGCAAGGAGAAAGGAATACGAGTGTGAAACGGCTGTTACTGTTACTGCTTATCGGCGCTCTTGGCGGTTACCTGCTGGGGTTCCACATGCCGGAGGAAAAGCGGAACCGCGCCCTGAAACTCATGCGCGAGGGGCTGGAGATGCCGTTCCGGCTGTTCGTCTGAAATCATCTCCTTTTACGGGTAGATCTCGCCAAGCAGGAGGTCGAGAATGACACAGTACGACTACGACGTTGTGATCATAGGGTCCGGCGTTGGGGGCCTCACCTGCGGGTCGCTCCTCTCCAGGGAGGGCCTGAAGGTCCTTGTGCTCGAGCAGAGCGAGAGAATCGGCGGCTGCTGTTCCAACTACGACGTGAACGGCTTCAAGCCCGACGTGGGCGCCATCTTCGTTATCGGCCACGAGATGTACTACAAGCTGTTTGAACTGTTAGGCCAGCGCCTGGAGGATTACCTTGACTTCCAGCTCATAGACCCGGTCTACGACACCATCCTCGAGGACGGGGAGCGCGTCCTGCTGCCCCGGGACATAGACGAGATGGCGGAGGTCGTAGAATCGATTTCCCCCGGAGACGTCGCCGGCTACTACCGTTACTGCGAGGACATGAAGAAGATCTACGACGTCTACCTGTCCGCGCTGGAGACGCCGATGCCCCCCCTGGCGGACGTGACCCGTCCATCGTTCCTGGCAAAGGTCGCGGCGCGCAAAGAGCAACTACCCGCCCTCCCGGTGAACGCGTGGCTCGCCACCCGGTCACTGGACAAGGTGGTGGACAGCTACTTCACCGACCAGCGGATACGGCTGGTATTCGGCTGGGAAAACCTCTACGCGGCTCTTCCCTCCTTCCGGTGCACCGGCCTGCTTTCCAACATCACTTACATGGGCAGGAGGGGGTTCCACTACCCCAGGGGCGGCATGGTGGCCATCCCCAAAGCGCTTCGCAAGATAACCGAGATGTTCGGCGGGGAGGTCCGGCTGAATGCGCTGGTGGACAGGATACTGGTGAAGGACGGGAAGGCGACCGGCGTCAGGGTGGCCGGTGGCGAGGAGATATCGGCCAGGGCGGTCATCTCCAACATCCACTCCCGCACCACCTACCTGGACCTGGTCGGCTCCGAGCACCTCCCCTACGTGGTCCGGCGCGCGGTCAAGAAGCAGCCGTGCTCCATTCCGGCGCCTACGTTCTACATGGGGCTCTCCGAGAAGATGGACTCGGTGCGTGCCCACATGACCGCCGTGCTCACCGGCCGGGAAAAGTTCGACAACCTGTTCCCCGAGTTCTACGACAAGGGGCTTCTGTACCGCCCCGACGACGGGGCGTTCCTGGTGAGCTGCGCATCCCACGGCGACCCCAACCTCGCTCCCGAGGGAAAGCAGGTCCTCTCGGTCATCTACATAGCGCCGTACAAGCTCAAGTACCACCGGTGGGACGATATCGCCGACGATTGGGCCTGGGAGTGCGTCGACTCGCTGGAGAAGAGGGCGTTCCCGGGGTTGCGCTCTAAAGTGGAGTGGATGGACTCGGTGACCCCGGTGGAACTGGAGCGGCGGCTGCGGCTGCCCGAGGGCGCCTTCTCCGGCCTGGAGATGAGCGGGTCGAACATGGGCCCGTTCCGCCCCTCCTACCGGTCGAGGGCGATAGACAACCTCTACCTGGCAGGCCAGTGCACCAACCCCGGCGGGGGCGTGCCACTGGTGATGGTATCCGGCATCGCCGCCTCCAGCCACATCATCAACGACTGGCCGAACCTCTAAGATCTTGCGTTTGATGGGGCCTGGCCCCTTTGGAGGACTCGGTGTCGAAGACCGGGTAGTGGACACTCACCAGGATGCAGGCTATTTTACCAGTGATCCCATAGTTCTCGAAACCCCAACAGTCTCTTTGGTAGAGAAAGGTCCAAGGCAAACGCGATCGCTTTTGCCACTTCCAACATGCGTTCCGGGGAGAGGCTCCCAATGGGGTTAGAAAGAAGGCTCTTCGGCAGGGTGAGGATATTGTCCAGATTGACGCAACACTGCTTGCTCATCCCATCGGCTTTATCCAGCTCCACTTCGGAAGGGATGCCCCTAATGGTCCCGGTGATCTCTGCGACAGTGACAGAATTTCTTACTTCAATGGAAACATCCCGGGATATGACCAGAACAGGATGCCTACCTACATCGGGAAGCTGAGCCCACCAAACCTCTCCTCTTCTCATCACCAAGGCTCCCCTGAAAGGATTTCTCCGGCAATTCTAGCCTGAGCTTCCGGCAATGATGATTCGTCGGGGATTCTCTTGTATCCTTCACGATAGACCCTCTCCAACTCCCTTTCGCGATTTACATCATATACGAACAGAAAGCACAAGCGCATGAATTCGGCACGAGGTCGACCTTGACTAACTTCGTCGAGCTTCGCAAGGAATTCTTCATCTACTGGAACCTGTATTCTTGGTTTGGCTTTACTCATCTTTGCCTCCTTCTATTGTGTATATTGTTGCACAAAGTATTACATATATCAATGCACGCATTGACTCATAATAAAAGTACCCCAAAGGGGATAGTGCCCCAAAGGGATTCGTTGAATACGATCTTGCCGTTGAAGTTTATGGCGTGACTTAGTACCCCGTTCCATAAATACGGTGTCGTACCGAGAGCGCCGAGGCGCCGCTCATGCAAGGCGCGCGACCGAGCTGTACTCCGTGAGTACAGCGAGGGAGCGGAACGCAGCAGGTGCGGATGCATCGACGTTCGAATGCAAGCGTATTTATGGAATGGGGTACTTAGGCCAAACTTCATCCCAGCAAGAATTGTGGTTTCTTATGGGGATTGAAGCATGAAACAGAAACAGTTTTGCGCCACTGATGCCTGGCACCGTTGTTGAAGAACCGGCGGCGGCCAACGCGCGTCTCGAGCGAGCCTGTATCGGAACGTGAATGACAACACAATCATGCGGGAAGGTCTTTCGTGATATAGTGTCAGCATCCATAGCGGTATATGGTTAATATCGACCCATTGAAGTGACGGGTTACTCTTGAGAGGAGACGGTGTGAAGAAGAGCATTGCCCTGTTGTTAGCGCTCCTTATGGTCTTTACCGTAGCCGTAATGGTAACCGGCTGTGGGTCGGACACGCAGCAGGCGAAGCCGTATATGAACAGCGGCGACAAACTACTCCAGGATTACGAGTCAAAGGCTTCAGCCTGGAGCGCCCAGATAAACTCGTTGAGCGCGGACCCGGAAACAATCGCCGGCGAAGTCCAGCAGGCCAAGGCCTCCGGCGACGATCTCTTGGTTACGATTCAAGCCGCTAAATCGGAGTTCGAGAAGATCATGGGGATGAGCGGCTCCGGCTATTACAGGGAATACGCGGAGCTGCGAATAGCCGAACTCGACATCCTGGACCAGATGATAAGGAGGACGCACGCGTTCCTCGACGAGCGTGTCGCAATGGTGAGCTCTAAAGACCT
>Ga0180015_1000026_pt1 | contig 44711 bp, 40 predicted proteins | sample KR13_S2_MetaG_FD_116508 | JGI IMG/M metagenome (GOLD analysis project Ga0180015, IMG submission 116508) | Groundwater microbial communities from the Olkiluoto Island deep subsurface site, Finland - KR13_S2_MetaG | ecosystem: Environmental > Aquatic > Deep subsurface > Groundwater | place...
CGGAATAATCAACCCTCTTTCCTAGTAGATTCCTTCTAAAACGGCCCTTTTTGCCCCGCAGTAAATCTGAAAGTGATCTGGGGATGCGTTTGTAGGTTCTCCTTTTATTTTTAGCTGTTTTTTGAGAATCGATCAAACTATCAACCGATTCTTGAAGCATTCTCTTCTCATTTCTTAAAATAATTTCCGGAGCACCTAATCTAAGCAATTTCTTAAGACGGTTGTTTCTGTTAATAAGCCTTCTATATAAATCGTTAAGATCTGAGGTTGCAAACCTACCTCCTGTCAGTTGCACCATTGGTCTCAAATCTGGCGGTATAATCGGAATCCTGGTCAAAATCATCCAAGATGGATCCGTTTGGCTTTTGAGCATTCCGTTTAGGATTCTGATTTTGCGCATCAATTTCTTTTTTTTCATTTTACTGTTAGTTTTGGACAATTCTTTTTTAAGATTTTTGACAGTTTTACTAACATCAATGTTTTTCAAAATATCCAAAAGAGCACCAGCTCCCATGGCGATTTTGAAAAATATATCGGCCTTGAATTGAGATAGGTAAAAAACTTCATCGTCGGTAAGAATGCTTAAAATGGATATGGATTTGATTTTATCCTCCAAAAATTCGACTAGATTTTGAGTTTTGTCTTTTTCCGCTTTGGCTTTGTTTTTTATTTTTTGAATTTCCTGGCTTAATTTTATTTCAATTTCTTCAATGGCAATTGTCAGTTGATCTTTATTTTTTATTTTTTTACTGAGTTTTTCTTTTTCTTTTTTTGACAAATCTTTTTGTTTTTCGATAGTGTCTTTTGTTTGTTTATCTATATCTAAACAACGTTTTTTGGAATTATCCTTAAGATTGTTGATGGCCTCTTTTCTTTTACCGGATTCAATACTAATAACTAAATATTTGGTAAAATAAACGACCGCTTCGAGATCTTTTTGCGGAACATCCAGTATAAGAGAAAGGGGTGACGGAGCGTTCTTCAAAAACCAAAGATGGGCAACGGGGGTGGCGACATCAATATGACCCATGCGTTCCCTTCTGACTTTAGATGTTGTCACCTGAACACCACATTTATCGCAAATAACTCCTTTAAATCGGATTTTCTTGTATTTTCCGCAGTAACATTCGTAATCCTTGCTGGGACCAAAAATTTTTTCACAAAATAGCCCATCTTTTTCTGGCTTCCATGTACGATAATTTATTGTTTCCGGTTTAGTAACTTCACCGCTAGACCACTGAAGAATTTGCTTAGGGGAGGCCAGTTGTATCTTTAGCCCAGAAAAATTACTAATATTTTTAAATTTGTTCATTTATGTTGCCTCCGATTTTTTAACTTTTTTGGGTTTATTTTTTGTATCGTTTTTAATCTCTTCTTTATCATCTGAATCGTCTTCTTCCATAGGGTTTACTGGTGTTATATTTATTCCCAAACCGGCTAATTCTTTGGTTAAAACTTTAAAAGATTCCGGGACCGATGGTTCCGGAATAGCAAGACCCTTAATGATTGCCTGAAACGCCTGCGATCTTCCTTCAATGTCGTCTGACTTGATAGTCAACATCTCTTGTAGGGTATGAGCAGCGCGATGAGCTTCTAGGGCCCAAACCTCCATTTCTCCAAGACGCTGTCCACCCATTCTAGCCTTACCACCCAGAGGCTGTTGTGTGACCAAGGAATATGGACCTGTAGATCGCGCATGGACTTTGTCATCGACCATGTGAACGAGTTTTAGAATATAACCAAAACCGGTTACTGTTTTTTGATCAAAAGGTAAGCCTGTCCTTCCATCAAAAAGCTGGATTTTGCCATCTGCCGGAAGACCAGCTTTTTTTAATTCGTTAACAATTTTTTCTTCTGAATATTTTTCAAAAACCGGAACAGAATAATTTTTACCTAGTTCATGTCCGGCATAGCCAAGATTAGTTTCAAGAATTTGACCTAGATTCATTCTGGATATGACGGATAGCGGGGAGATTAATAAATCAACAGGAGTGCCATCATCTAAATAGGGCATGTCTGATTCCGGCATAATACGGCAAATAACCCCTTTGTTTCCATGTCTACCAGAAATCTTATCGCCTTCTTCAATGCGTCTCATCTGGGCTACATAAATTTTGACTATTTTGTTAATACCCGGCCCCAGTTCATCACCGTTTTCTTTATCTAAAATGTCTACTTTTATTACGACACCGCCCTCTCCGTGAGGAACTCTAAGACTTGTGTCTTTAACATCTTTTGCTTTTTCACCAAAAATAGCCCTTAAAAGTCTTTCTTCTGCCGTAAGTTCTTTTTCTCCTCTAGGTTCTACCTTACCAACCAGGATGTGGTTGGAACTAACAGTGGCTCCCGTCATAACTATGCCATCTTCGGTTAACTTGGCTAATTCATTTTCTGAAACATTCGGAATATCCTTTGTTAGTTCTTCCGAACCCAGTTTTGTCTCCACCACCTGAGCAACATACTGATATATCTGAATAGAAGTGAGAACATCCCCCTTAACGAGACGATCAGAAATGACAAAAGAATCTTCAAAGGTAAGTCCATCTATAGACGTGTATGCCACCAAAAGGTTTTTCCCGATTGCCAAATAGCCAACATCAGTAGATGGACCGTCGATCAATAGATCACCTTTTTTAATAGAATCGCCGACATTAACGGTAATTTTTTGATTGTAACAGGTGCCATAAGGACTGGTTCTGTTGAATTTATCAAGGGTGTAGGTTTCATATTTACCGTCTTGACTGATTTGGCTTGGAAAGTTAGCTGCCTTGGCATCATTTAATTTCTTTTTCAGTTTAACAATGATTTTGTCACTATCTGCTTTTGTGACCTTACCATCGTTGTTGGCTCTTACACTTCGGTGAAGTGCGGTTGCAATAGCTATTTCCATCCCGGTGCCAACAATAGGAGCTTCGGTTTTGACTAGGGGTACAGCTTGACATTGCATGTGGGAACCCATCAAAGATCTTGTGGCATCGTCGTGGGAAATAAAAGGTATTAGAGAAGCTGATGTACCAACGATTTGATTAGGGACCAAATCAATATAATCCAACTGATCGATCGGCCCCTCTACAAATTCTCCACGAAACCTTAAAGGGATCCATTTTTGTGTTATGTAGTTATTTTTATCAATGCCTATATTGAGATGGGAAATATGGAAATTATATTCCTGTGCAGCATCAAGATAAACGTGTTTGTCGGAAATTTTATAACCTTTTTTATCTTTGGTTACTTTTCTATATGGCGCTTGAATAAAACCATATTCGTCAATTTGACTATAGATAGCCAGATAAGTTACCAAACCAATATTGGGGCCTTCCGGTGTTCTTACGGTACAGATACGACCATATTGAGTGGCGTGAACATCTCTGATAGAAAAAGCAGCTCTTTCGCGGGTCAGACCTCCGACACCAATTACGGTAACTCTTCTCAGAAGATCTATTTCCGCCAACGGATTGGTTTGATCCAAAATTGAAGAAAGTTGATTAGATCTGAAAAATGTATTAAGAGAAGAAACCAATGGCTGGGGATTAATCATCTGAGAAGGAGAAGGCATTTCCTTTGTACTAATCAAACTCATTCTTTCTTTTATCATTCTTTCGAATCTAGCAAGAGCTGGTTTTAAGGCAATCTGAGAAACAATTTCGCCCGCTCTTCTTAATCTTCGGTTGGCAAGGCTGTCAATGTCGTCAACTTCCCCAACTTCACCTTTTTGAAGTTGGATTAAATATTTGATTGTTGCTATTAAATCTTCTTTTTTTATAATCCAATTATCTTGGTCTTTGTCGTTTAAGCTAAAATTGAATTTTTGATTGATCTTGTAACGTCCAACTCTACCAAGCTCATAACTCCTTAAATCAAAAAATCTATCTTTAAAAAACCTTTCCGCATTTTCTAAAACAATTGGTTCGCCTGGTCTAAGTTTCTTGTAAAACTCTACAAGGCCTTCTTCTCTGGTTTTAGAAGGATCAGCTTGTATGGTTGTAGATATAAAATCAGAGAATTCTTTTATAAGTTCTTTATCCGAGAATCCACCAACGGCCCTTAAAAGCGTAGTGGCAGGAAGTTTTCGTTTACGGTCAATTCTGGCAAAGATAACATTTTTTTTGCCAACAAAAAATTCCAACCAAGAACCCCTAATCGGCCTAATTTCGGCGTTAAATAAGGTTTTACCCGTGGACTTGTCTGTTTCTTTGGTGAAGTAAACCCCCGGAGATCTGACCAGCTGATTAATCACCCCTCTCTCAATACCATTTATAATAAAGGTACCTTCTGGAGTCATGGTAGGAAGGTTTAATAGAAAAACATTTTCTTCTTTTGTTTGGCTGGTCCTTTTGTTGGTTAATTTTGTTTTAATTTTGACAGGAATGGAAAAATTCAATCCCTTTGCCTTGGCAAACGCCGGAGTCGTCGTAATTGGATCAAAAAATACGTCATTAATTTCAAGAATCCAGTTGTTTCCGGTGTAATCGGTTATAGAAGAGACGGACTGAATCGTTTTTTTTAAACCTTTTTCCAAAAACTCAAACCAGGAACTCTTTTGTACATGGATTAAATTCAATTTGGGTAAATTTTGATATTTTACTCCCCAATTGGTTCGTTTCTTTTGACTCATCAAGTTTTTATGGATGTGGTTGATAACAAAAAAAAGCTGAGCTTACGCTAGCTGAAAGATCTTGGTATTATAGCCTCCTTAATAAAGGCGGTCAACAAGCTGGTTTCAGGGACACTCTTTTTCTGAACAAAGAATTGTAAATTCGGGTCCACACTCGCATTGATTGCAACCATCTGCCGCATCAAAAGTTTCCCCTACTTTGTATAAATTATCATTTACCACACAGCCTTCCTTTTCTGTTTCCGGAACAATATTTTTTGTTTCTGGGACCGGTTCTGTAATTTTGACTGAACTTAAAGCCTGGAGCTTGAAGTAATCACGAACAATGACAATAACTATAAAAAGAAAGATCAAAACAGATATATAAAAAAGAAATTTAAAAAAATTGGATAGATTGTCTTTTGGTGGTACGTTAATACCCGGCTGATTTTGATCAATTGGGATGTTTAGAGCTTTACTTGAGATTGGTGGTGGTTGGGGCGGAATTGGGGGCAAAGAAGGGTTAGGGAGCTCGTGTGTTTGGCTTAAAATCGGCGATGATGTTGGAACTTCCGATACGGGTTCCGTTTGGGGTTCTACGAGAACTTGACTCTCAGGTTTCATTTGTCTTGCGTATTTATCAAGAATTTCTTGGTATTTTTTATCACTATCAGATATGGATGCCATGTTTTAATATTGCCATTTTTTGGAAACTGTGTCAATCGAGAATTGTTTTTGTTTTGATAGAATTGGCTTGTATGCTTGGTAAAAAGAAAAAATTTTATATAAAAACCTTTGGTTGTATCCAAAATGTGATTGATTCGGAAAAAATTAGAAATGATTTTTTAAAAAAAGGGTTTATAGAAGTTTATGATTATAGAAAATCGGATTTGGTAATTATAAACAGTTGTATCGTTCGTGAAACTGCAGAAAACAGAGTTTACGGATTGATTAATAATATAAGAAAATTAGGGAAAAATAGGCCTAAGGTATTATTGAGCGGATGTTTAGCCCGCCTGCTTTTGCAAAATAAAAAGAAACTAGGAAAAATTAAAAATAATTTTCCAGAAATTAGCAGAATTAAGGTTTTTGAAGGTTTTTCTGCCCAAGAAGACGATAGGGCCTTGATATCAATTAGTAATGGTTGCAATAATTTTTGTTCTTATTGCATTGTACCTTTCTGTCGAGGTAGAGAAAAATCAAAAAATTTTAAAAAAATAATTAAAGAAGTAGATAGACATATCAAGGAAGGGGTAGAAAAAATTTTGCTGGTGGGACAAAACGTGAACTCATACGGAGCTGATTTTGATAAGACAAGTTCCTTTTTTAAATTACTGGAAAAAATAGCCAAAAAAAAATTAAAAAATATTTCTTTTATCAGCAGTAATCCGTGGGATTTTTCCGATGAATTAATCGAAGTGATATCAAAATATAAAAATATTGACCGATTAATTCATTTGCCTTTGCAATCCGGAGATGATGAAATTTTAAAAAAAATGAAGAGACCTTATACCTCAAAAGAATATTTGAGTTTAGTTAGAAAAATTAGGAAAAGAATAAAAGGGGTTAGATTTAGTACTGATATTATCGTCGGATTTCCGGGAGAAACCAAGAAAGCTTTTAAAAATACAGTAGAACTTTGTAAAAAAGTAGGTTTTGAAATAGCTTACTTGAACAAATATTCGCCCAGAAGGGGAACTTTGGCAGCAAAATTATATGAGGATAATGTGCCGATGAAAATAAAAAAGAAAAGATGGAAGGTATTGGAAAAGTTGATAAATAAAAAAAATTAACTTATCTGAGATAGTTGGCGATGTTGATGTTATGTTCTTCCAGTGTTTTGGCGTAGTACATGTTTCCGTCTTTTCCTGTGATGTAATAAAGATAATCCGATTCGATCGGATGAAAAGAGGCGTACAGAGAGTCATAGCCTGGGTTGCAAATGGGAGAGGGTGGTAGGTTGGTATATATATAAGTGTTGTATGGGGAGTTGACCTGTAAATCTGTTTTTTTAATCGGTTTCCAATATTCTTCTGGTTTGGGTAGGCCAGAATCTCTGGCATACTGAACGGTGGCGTCAACCTGAAGAGCCATGTTAATACTAAGTCGATTTAATAAAATCCCGGCAATTTCCTGTTTGGATTTTAAAGTTCTAGCTTCACGTTCCAAAATAGAGGCAAGAATTATACTTTCTTGGGGTGAAAGACTGATGGTTGGGTCCTGTGAGGCTTGTTGCAATTTTTTATTAAAATTCTTTGAAACTATTTGTAAAAAATCATCCGTATTTGTCTCTATTGGGACTAAATAACTGTCGGGAAAAATATATCCTTGCTGAAGATCGTTCTGAATAAGAAAATATTTTGGATCAAAAATATTTTTTTGTTGAAAATAGGTGGCTATTTCTTCATTTCTCCAACCTTCTACCAGTTTAACCCAATAATCGTTATTACCACCACTTGATAAGCGATAAATTATTTGATTTGAAGTCATATTGGAAGAAAGCTGAAAGTTGCCAGCCTGAAGCTTGTCATTTAATCCTAATACATGAGCACTGACAATAAACACTAACCGATCTTTAATCAGGTTGTTATCTTTTAACCTTTGGCTGATAGATTTCAAACCGTCTCCCCTGTTGATAACAAAAGGAATTTTTGAATCATCGGAAGAATGCGATTGAGAAGCGACATAAAAATACAGTAAAACACAAAAAAATGATACAAGTAAAAAAACCAGTAGAAAAAGAAAAATTTTTTTCATTAAAGCTTTTTATATTTCACTGAAAAGAGCGCGTCGGTATTTGTTGTTCTTTTTATCGTGAATAAAAATACGCCCACACTTACATGTAGTTGTGATTTTGCCACGAACCTTTTTTTCTTTCCCCTTGGAAAGTGGCATGCTACAACCAACACAACGACCCTGTGAAAGTAACCAAGCTTGAACTGGAGAGATTAGATTTTTAAACATAAGAATTTTTCCCCCTCGGGGGACTAACGAATTATTAATTAATTGCTCGTCTTAATATTATTGCTGCGCTTATGGAATCTATTTTTTCTTTATAATTTTTCCTTTTTTTATTAAGCTGTTTATAAAGTTCATCTGCTTCGATAGTTGAAACTGATTCCTCCACTAGCTCTACTGGTAATTTTAGCATAAGTTTTAGTTTGGCAACAAAGGATTTGGTTTGCACGGCAAAGGAGCCCTGGCAAATACCAACAAAAATTTTTTTTATTTCATTCTGGTTGGTGATTTTTTCAAGAGAATTAAAAAAAACAGTATTGTTAGGGAAAGTTTTTAGTGGACTAATAACTCCCATAATCGAAATGGCAGTGCCAATTCTTTTTGTTCCATAATCAATTGCTAGATAATTCATTGGATAATTAAATATCTACTATTTTGGCCTTGATTATTAAGCGACGAATATAGGTTCCTGGCGGACTACAAGTCACAATAGTTAGATAACGACCGTCAAATCTTTGTTCTAATATGGAAAGATCTGTCGGTAGAATTTCAAACATTTCTTCAACTAAATATTTGTATTTTATGTTATCAAAAGTAGCATAAATTTCGTCTCCCTGCTTTAGCTTAAAAAGAGTTGAAAAAATGGTTACATATGATTTTGGATTAAAAAATTGAGGTAAGACCGAATGGCCAAAAATTACGGCATTACCGATTTGACCGGGTAAGGCTGTTTGTGGATACTGTATTAGACTTTTTTTCAAGTCAGTTCCACCAACAACCACATTAGCATTTTCAATTTTAAGGATTGGTATAGAAAGTTCATAAGAGCTAGGATTACCATGTTCAGGTGCGGAATCAATATCTTTGCTGTTGGAATTTTTTGTGAACCAATTATTAAGTTGAGTGTAATCAGTGTTTACCTCTCCCAAAATGCTAGAACTTTTGTTATAAAATTTTGCCGAAAGAGGGGAACTAATCGGGTTAAAACGAGAGGAGTATTTTAACTGAAAATTAAGTATTGGAAATATAACTGAAAAAAGCAATAAAGAACCAAAAATAAAAAAAGAAATAGCTAATAACATTTTTTTTGTTATTTTGGGGTGATGTTTTTTTTTCCGTTTTTGACTCTTGGGAGTAATTTTCTTAACGTATAGATATGACAAGTTATTCTTCGGTTTTAATTTCTAAATAGATCATATCTGATCTTGCTGGTAATATAGGAAAATTTTTAAAAATGGCTGGCTTGGATTGCAGATTAAAATCATATACACGAGTGGATTCTGACTTAAGTGTTTCTGTAATTTTATTTGGATTTTTTAAAACTAATTTTTTTGCTAAGTTTGTAGTGTTTATTTTAGGCAGTGATGTCCCAGTCAATAAAAGATTTTTATCTTTGTAATCAAATTGAAATTGGCTATTTTCCAGATCAAGGGTAGACGGATCGGTATTTGACTGAAGCATGTATTTTATAATGTCGTTTTTTACTTTTGCATTTATTGAAAAAATATGCATGGTGATATCAACCGAGGCCGATAGTTCGTCGGTCTCTTCGCCTATTTCACGATCGTAACTTATCCTTTCTTGATCTATAAATGTGGTTCCGGGCAGTAAATTGTTAAGCTTATCGATGCTTTCGTCTTTCTTTTGTTGTAAAATTTCTTGAACTTTTTCGTCTATTTTTTGCTTTACCTCTTTTCTATCTTCACTGCCAACACTACTAACCTGCCGACTACTTCCTCCGGCAAAAACTTGATTTGTCTTGACAACTAAATCGCTTGAAGGAAATTCTTTGAATGTTAAAAGAGTATCTTTGTTTAAATTACCAGCCGGACCGATATCAACGGCAGAGGCCATTACTTTGCCCTGACCAAGAGTTATTATTCCCTGATCGAGGTCCGGACTGCTGGACGATACTTTGACATCATCTAATAGTTTAAATTCCAGCTGATTGGCGTCCACTAAAATAGAACCTGCCGGTAGAGTTTTGTCCTGATCGGTTTTGTTAAAAACAAGCAATTCCCCCCTAGCCCTTTCCCCTACTAATTTCTGTCCAGTGGTTTTTACGGTGGCAGAAGTGGAAAATTTTATCTCTATTTCTTGGGCAGGGATAATTTTTTCATTTGGATCAAAATCTTTTGCCGAGGTGTCAAGAGTAGACGGCAATTTTTGATCAAACTTATATGGTGTAACAAAAACGGTCAAGACACTTTTATAAGAAAAAAGCCAAAAAAGAAAAATTGTTGTAAAAAAGAAAAATAATAATAAAACGGAAAAACGTGAGAAAATTTTTGGAAATTTTAATTTTGGAAAAGTAGGAAACCAAAGTTTTAACTTAAACTTTGGTTTTTTGATTTTTTCAGAAAATTCTTTTGTTGGAGGTAAAGAATGGTGGTCTTTGTCAAAACCTAGGCTTAGGGGATCAACTTCTTTTAAATCGGAAAAACGAGGCTGGCTTAAAGTGTCGTTTTTTGGGGTTTTGACGGTTTCTAGGTCTAACCCAATTTGTTTTGTAATGATTTTTATAAAAAATTGATTTATTTGTTCAGTGTCGTAAAAATCAATTTTGGGAAAATGGGTAAAGATATTTTTTCCTTCTTTATCTGTCCAGGCATAATTTTTGAGATCTTGGCTAAAATCAAAATCCTTATCTCCCCAAAGCAGAATTTGTGGTGGCAGAACAAAATCAAAATTTAATTCTCTAAGGCTATTTTCAATCAAAGCAGGCAAAGATGATTTTTCTAAAATTGTTTTTTTAAAATTGTTTTTTATTTTTCCCGAATAAACTATAGAAAAGTCAGCAATATTGTTTTCTATGTTGATTAAAATTAGGCTAACAGGAGATCCTTCTTTATGATTTAATTCTTCAACTATAGCCTCGTTGCTTGCCAGAAAACCCATTGGTTTAAGGTCCATCTTTTTACAAAGAGATTTGATTAATTTTTGTTTATCATCGATTATCTTTCCGTCGCTGGCGACCCAGTCAGGTGGAAGAATAAAGGCGATCGAGTCTGTTTGGTCAATTTCTGGGGAAGAATCCTGCCTTAAACAATCAGAAACGCAAATATCGACAGAATTTATGAAATCTTCTTCTTTCCACTCCTGCTTATGGCTTGAGAGAATTCCATCGGACATGACTTCTGAAACAAAAACTAAAGAAACCGAGAGATGTGTATCTTTGATATTAAGAAGCCAAAACCTGTTTGTATTCTTTTGTTTCATTAATTAAGAATACAACATTGTAAGTAGATTTGAAATCTAATATCTAAACTTCCAAATAATCCTGCTATATTATTACGAGAGACAAAAAAGTATCTAAAACAAAACAAATCTAGCCAGTGCTTGAGCTGCTGTTCGATTTGTATTATAATGATGTTATAGGTATGAAAGTAGATAACCAAACAGCTAAAGAGGTTGCCAGAGATGTTTATATGAGTGTTCAGGGTATTACCAGAGGAGAGACTGTAACAATCAGGGTCCACAGAGCGAAAGAGGCGAGAGAGGACCTTCTGTCGCTTGAGATCGTCACCGATGTTCCCGGCAGGGGGATTACAATAGGTCAAGGAACTGGAGTTCGAGTGGAAATAGTGCGGGATGAAGTTGCTTCTGATAGTGATTAAGATTGGTTACATTAGCTTGGCGTAGATGCGGCGACGGCCGGAACCGCATGATTCTTCTTTAAGAATACAAAAACTGCCCAATTCTGAAGTATTTTTTACATGAGGACCGGTACAAACTTCTTTAGAAAAAGATTTTTTGAGATTTCCGATTGTATAAACAGTTACTTTGTCAGGATATTTAGCTCCAAAAATTGCAACAATTGAACTGTTATTTTTGACGTCAGTAATATTCATTGTCTGACAGGAAACAGGAAGGGCTTTCTTTATTTTTTCATTAACCAGATCTTCTGTTTGTTGTTTTTCTTTGTCAGTTAATTTGTCTTGGTGAACGAAATCAAAACGTAGTCTTTCTTTTGTGATGTTTGACCCAGCTTGCCAAACATGATCACCCAATACCTGGCGCAAGGCTGAATTAAGAAGATGAGTAGTTGTGTGATATTTAGTGATAATTTCTGAATTATCTGCTAAGCCGCTTTTAAATTTTCCTACTGATAAAGTGCGAGACTTTGCTTGGTGGTCTGAATTACACGAACAAAATTCTTTGTATTCTTTTGAACTAAATTTTAGTCCATGTTTTTCCAGTTCTTCTTTGGTCATCTCACAGGGGAAGCCATAGTTTTGATATAAATCAAAAGCATCTTTTCCGGTTATCTTTTTATCAGAAGATATCATTTTTTGAATTTGACGCAAGCCTTTGTTTAGTGTTTTTCTAAATTTGTTTTCTTCATTTTCTAAAGTAGCTAAAATTAAATCTGCGTTTTGATTTAATTCCGGATAAATGCCGGCATAATTGTTCTGATTATTCAGTACAGTTTGTCCGATTTTTTCTGTAAAATTATTTTCAATGCCAATTAGTTTTGCTTGTCTGACTGCCCTTCTGATAAGGCGTCGTAAAACATAACCAGCTTCTTTGTTCGATGGCTGCATACCATCTGCAATAATAAAAACGGCAGAACGAAGATGATCGGCAATAATGCGCATTGGACGGATATTGTCAGTTGTATATTTTTCCCCAGAGATTTCTTCTATTTTTTTGATAATTGGTTGCCAGATAACGGTTAAGTAGTGATCAGTAAAACTATTTAATATAGCAATGTTCCTTTCCACTCCCATACCCGTATCAATGTTGTTTTGAACAAGTTTTTCAAATTTTCCTTTTTCGTTTTTTAGATATTGGATAAATACGTCGTTCCAAATTTCTCTAAAACGACCGGAATCACAACCTTTTTTGAAATCTATTGGCGGAGAGTTGGGACTAATATCAACAAACATTTCGCTATCTGGACCACAAGGACCAGTAGTACCAGCAGGACCCCACCAGTTTTCTTTTTTGGGTAAAAAGTGAATTCTTTTTTTGGGAATACCAAGTTTTTGCCAAAAATTTGCGCTGACATTATCTTTTGGCGCATCTTTGTCGCCGGCAAAACAGGTAGCGTATAAATGGTCGGCGTTGATGTTTAACTCTTTGGTTAAAAATTCAAAACTCCAGGGAATCATCTCTTTTTTGAAATAATCTCCCAAAGACCAGTTACCCAGCATTTCAAAAAAGGTGTGATGAAAAGCGTCCCCTACTAAGTCAATATCACAGGTACGAACACATTTCTGCACATTAACTAACCTTGAGCCTACCGGATGTTTTTTGCCTAAAAAATATGGAGCTAACGGCTGAATACCGGCTGAAACAAAAAGAGTAGTTGGGTCGTTTTCGGGAACTAAGCTACTTGATGGGATTTCTTGGTGATTTTTTGAAAGAAAAAACTCGATAAATTTGTCTTTTAGTTTTCGTGGCGTCATGAAGGTATTATATTACAAAAGACGAGATTGGTTAGATTTTGAGTGGTTACTTTTTTAGGCCTTTGAATTTTTTGGGACGAGAACGAGAACGGCGGGTTGTGGTGGTGGCGGAAATTGATTTCTTGGGTTTGGATTTAGAATTAGGCTTGTTGAAAGAATTTGGCAATTTGATATATTTTTTGAAATATTTTTCTAATTCTTTTTTGAGTTGCCTTAGAGTTTTATCTTTGTCTTTTTTGTAAATAATTATGGCTAGTATGGCGGCAATGATAAGGCCAAAAACCAACCCTAAAAGAAAACCAGAAGAGTGGGACTGTTGATTGTTGTCGCGATGCATTATTTATTGAACAAATTACTTAAAGCCTGGACACCGTCACGAAGTCCAGAAAAAAATTCGGCAAAAGTAGAAACCGGCTGGGCTATAGAAGAAGTTATAATTTGGGTGTCGTCAAGTATTAGATTTGTTTTGGATATAGTGATCTTGATTTCTTTAAGAATTTTTATCAAATAGATGCCAATGGTTGCAAGAATGATTGTTATGATTGCAATACTGATTGTCAGTACAAGTTGAGTTGGATCCATTAAATTAGTATAAAGTAAAAAAAAATAAAAAAGCAAGTGAGTTTAGTAAATCATTTCTTTTGTGTTGCTCTTTCCCGAATGAGAGGTGGAAGTAATTGTAATTTTGTCCTGGTTGTCGGTTAAGTCAACTTTTTTTGAAAAGTTTCCCATGTCGTCGGTTATTATCAAGTCATCGTTGATACGGACTGTTGCTTCCGGATCAGTTTGGCCGGTTATAATCGTTTGGTTGGACCGGATGGATTCTTTGTCGGGCCAATTTACTGAAAGTTTAGGAGGGCGATTAAAACTAAGATACTGGACAACTAAGTATAAAGACAGAAAAATAACAACAAAAATAGCAGAGAAAGAAAATACTTTTTGGGGAGTAATAAAAAATTTTGGATTTTGATTTTTGGAAACATTTGTTTTGGTTTGTGGTTGATAAGAATCCCTTCTAAAAAAAGACAATATATTTTTGCTGTTTAAACCAAAAAGATCGGCGTATTCTTTAACAAAAAGAGAGCAATATGGTTGTTTGGGATAATTTTTGAAATCAGCTTCTTCTATTGCTTTTAGGTATTTTTCCGGAATTTTTAGCTTCTCAGAAACTTCTTTTAAACTTAATTCTCTGTCTTCCCTGGCGTTTTTGAGAATTGATGAGGCTTGAAACATGAAATTTATAAAAATTTTTAAACAAATTAGGACAACAAGCAAATGTACCTATAGTCTCTTACTGATCCGACAATTTACTCGCAAATATTTCACGAGGTTTAGAACCATTGACAGGACCAACAATACCGGCGACTTCCAATTGATCAAGTATTCTGGCAGCACGGGCATAGCCAAGTTTGAGTTGCCTTTGGAGTAAAGAGGCCGAGGCCTTGCCACTACTTTTGATTATAGCGATGGCATCGTCAAATTTTACGTCTTTTTCTTCTCCGCTTACGGAAACTAAATTTTTGCTTGAGCTTCCAGCAGAAATTGGCTGGTTTATAATTTGGTCATCGTAATCAACATTTTTTTGAGATTGGAGATGGTCTATTAGTTTTTTTATTTCTTTATCTGATACAAAACACCCTTGAATACGAAGTGGCTTGGCTAACTCGGGAGGAATATAGAGCATGTCTCCTCTGCCAAGAAGTTTTTCTGCCCCAGGAGTGTCTAAGATGACCCTGGAGTCTGTCATAGAGGAAACGGCAAATGCAACACGGGTTGGAATATTGGCCTTAATAAGACCGGTTAAAATGTCGACAGACGGTCTTTGAGTAGCCAAAATCAAATGGATGCCGACAGCTCGGGCCATTTGAGCGATACGACAAATACAATCTTCTACTTCGGCCGGAGAAAAAAGCATTATATCTGCCAATTCGTCGATAATGATTAAAACATAGGGGAGGCTTTGGAAGCCTGCCATATCGTTGTAAGAGCTAATATTTTTTGCTCCAACTTCAGCAAATACTTTGTAGCGATTTTCCATCTCGGTGACAGCCCATTTTAATGCTGAGACGACCTTGTCGGGATCGACGATAACCGGAGTGAGTAAATGTGGTATTCCATTATATGGAGTGAGCTCAACTCTTTTGGGGTCAACCATTATAAGCCTGAGTTCATCAGGGGAAGCCCTAAATAAAAGAGTACTGATCCAAGAATTAATACAAATAGATTTCCCTGAACCTGTTTGACCTGCTATAAGAACGTGTGGCATTTGAGCAATGTCAGCAAACTGGACCTTACCGGAAACACTAAGACCAAGTGGTACTATAATTTTTGATTTAGCATTTTTGATCTCATCATCTTCCAATATTTTTCTAACAGGAACGATTTGAAGAGATCTGTTTGGCACCTCAATACCGACAAGCGAACGACCCGGAATTGGCGCTTCTATTCTTATTTGACCTCCCGGAGCTGCTAATGCCATGGCTAAATCGTTGCCCAGGTTAACGATTTTGGCCAATTTTGTTCCTAGCGCAACTTGCAGCGCATACTGAGTAACCGAAGGACTGTTGTTTACTTCTGCAACCCTAGCTGTAATTCCAAAAGAATCAAGAGTTTGTTCTATAATCTCGGCATTTTTGCGAACGTCTCCCCTGTCCGCTTTTTTGCCAGGATTATCATCAAAAACATCTATTGATGGATATTCCCAAATTTGATTTGAAGAGGAACTAAGTGGTTTGCTAGAAGCAGGATTAATCAGTTCTACGGGTTTTGTTGAAACAGGAACGTTTTCTTCGGTTGTTTTCTTTTCTTCTTTTGGTTCTTCTTGAATATATACGGTTTCTCCCGTTTTGCTTTTTTTGCTTTTTGTTTTTTTAGTCTGGCCAAGGGTATATTTTTTGATAAGAAATAAAATTTCACCAACATTTTTGATGATCTGAGCAATGGAAGTATCAAAAAGTACGACAAAACCGACAACAAGGGTGGCTAGAAAAATTAAAAAAGCGGGAAATTGAGTGAAGAGAAAAGATACTTGTTCCCACAAAAATTTACCAAAAAGTCCTTGTTTTGTAAGTGCCAGAATTGAGATGAAAACAATAAGGAAACCAAAAAAAACGCTTGGCTCTTTAAGTGGAGTTTTAACCTTGATAAAAGAAAAGGCTAAAAGTAAAAAAAGAAAAGGAAGCATGAGAGAGACAAGACCAAAATAGGAAATAAGAGACTTATTAATCATAATCAAAGAAGGGGTTGACTGAAGAAAGGAAAAGATTGATATGATGGTTAAAAGTAAAAAGAAAATAAAAAAAACAGACTTGACGGTTTTAGGTTTTAACCTAATTCCCAGTGTATTTTTGATTTTTTTTCGCCCACGGCGTCGCTTTGCCATATAAAGAGTATATAACAGATGTGGTCATAAGAAATATGGAGGTTGATGATCTCTGTTTAGATTTTGTAAAAATCTTTGATTCTTTTTTCTAATTCTGAAATTTTTATAATTTCAATTTTTCCTGAATTTCTCAATTTAAATTCAATTCCGCCGTTTTTTAGGCTTTTTTTGCTGACAACTAACCTGATTGGAATACCAATTAAATCTGCATCGGCAAATTTTGAACCAGCAGAGACATCTTTTCTTTCGTCAAACAAGACGTCGATGTTTTGTGATTTTAGATCTTCATAAAGCTTTTGGGCCTGTTTAAAGATTTTTCCGTCTGATGTATCCAAGACTATCAAGTGAACATGATAAGGAGTAACAGTTTTGGGCCAGACTATACCATTATCATCGTTGTGTACCTCTGCCACAACTGCTACCGCTCTTGAAACACCAAAGCCATAACTCCCCATGTGGATTAATTGGAGTTTTCCGTTTTTATCCAAATACTTTGCGTTCATTGAATTTGAATAACAAGTTCCCAATTTAAAAGCGTGAGCTATTTCTATTCCTCTTTTTTCTTTTAATTTGCCTTTTTTACACTTAGCACACAAATCGTTTTCCTTGGCATTGACAATGTCTGCCAATAATTTGTACTCAAAATCCCGACCATAATTAACATTGACAGAATCAGTGTCTTTTTCTTTTTGACCGCCAATAAAATTACGGACCATTTTTAAGCCATAATCACCAATATAAATTACATTTTTGTGTCCCCAAGAATGAACCCAACCGGGTCTAGTTCCCATATTTTTTAGGTCATTATCAGTGGCAGGTTCTATGCTTTGAACGCCCGTAGCTTGCATTAGCTTGGCTTCATTTACTTCTTGGTCGCCGCGAATAGAAGCTATAATAATATTTTCATCTTGGTCTTTGTAAACTACGTTTTTTAGATAACGCCATAAAGGTTTCCTGTAATGCTTAACATTATCTTGCATAGTACAAACCCACTCCGGCTGATCAATTATTTTAAAAACTTCTATTTTTTCATCTAAATTAATTTTTTCTCTTTCAAACTCCGCTTTTTCAACATTGGCCTTATAGTTACAATCGGAACATTGTAAAACCAGATCTTCGCCAACATTAGCAATGATCACAAACTCGTGTGAATCGGACCCACCCATTGTTCCACTATCTGCTTCTATTTCAACGGCCTCAATTTCAAGTTGTTTGAAAATGTTTTTGTAGGCTCTGACTACGGCGTCAAAGCTTTTTGAAAGTCCCTTTGCGCTGGTGTCAAAAGTATAAGCATCTTGCATAAGAAACTCCCTGGTGCGAACCAGTCCCCCAAAAGCTCTAATTTCGTCTCTAAATTTCAGTTGATTGTGGTTTAATATGAGAGGTAAATCTTTGTATGATTGAACGTATTTTCTGACTAAATCAGTGATAATTTCTTCATGAGTAGGAGACAAAACAAGATCCTGACCTCTTTTGGAAGTAAATTTGGCCAAAACTGAATCCATCTTGTCGTAACGACCTGTTTCCTGCCACAAGCTGGCTGGTGAAACATAGGGCATTAGCAGATGCTGAACGTTTTCTTTGGCTAATTCCTGTTTTACGATTGCATCTATTTTGCTGAGTACCTTGAAACCTAGGGGCAAAAAACTATATAATCCGGCGGCAGTTTGATTTATAAAACCAGCGCGAAGTAAAAACTGGTGACTTTTTAATTTGGCTTGTTTAGCAGTTTCTTTTTTTGTTTTGCCAAATAAGTTGGAATAACGCATGGAGTAATTATACCTCAATTACTAATTGTAGACCCTATTTTTGCCTGAGTGAGTACCGATGGTTAGTATCAAAATAATCAATTGACTGTTTTGATCATAATCCCAGATTACTCTTAGATCTGCTGAGACCGAAGAACTCAATCTTAAACCAAATTCTTTTGCATATACTTTGTGTGATTTTAGGCTTGGATTTCGGGGATCAGAGGACAGTAATTCTAAGGTTTTAGAAATTTGTTTCTTGAGTTTTTTATTGTTTTTAGTTAGTTTTTTGTATTTCCTGATATAGGTCTTTGTAAATCGAAGATTATGTTTTAATGTCAACATTAAAGACCAAAAAATTTCTTAACTTGTTTCTTATCACTCATGTCAATCTCTGTATATTCGCCTTCTCCTATTTCTTTTAAAGCTTGCCCCACTTCTTTTACTGTTTTGTCTGAAAGTATTTCTATTCTTTCAGTTGGGATTGAAATATCAAGAGGGAGGGCTTTTTGCATGCTAATTTGGCTAAACAAAATTTTTACCGCTTGAGAAGGTGTCATGCCGAGCTGGTAAAGGATATCAGTAACTTCATGTTTTAACTTAGAATCAAGACGAACTTGCAGGTAATCTGTTTGTTTTTTGGTACTTTGTGTTGACAGCATGTATATATTGTAGTGTGTTTAGATAACATTGTCAATACTTTTTGGGAATTTTATACCTCAACTAGCAAGGGCAGGATCATGGGCTGACGGCCGGTTTTTTTGTAGACAATTTGTTCCAAATGGCCTTGGATTTGTTCGCGAACATAATCCAGATTGATGGGATCGCCAGCTACCTGCGAGAATTTCTTTTTTACTTCCTGCTTAAGCTGATTTATAAGAGGAGTGTTTTCTTTCATAAAGACAAAGCCTTTGCTTAAAACTAAAGGCTCTTTGATCATTCTGGCTGATTTTGTATCAACTAGAAGCACCACAGAAAGCATGCCGTCTTCTGCCAAAAGCCGTCTATCCCGAAGAACTGTAGTTCCAACATCGCCGACGCCGAATCCGTCGATGAGTATTTTTCTTGAAGAAATGTGATGGTTGGTATCGTATTTTCCGTTGGCGTAAAAAGTGACCGATGCATCTGAATCTGGCGAAATAAATTGATCGGCGGAATAACCGATATCTAGAGCCATGCCTTGATAGGCCCTGACATGGCGGTAATTTCCACCAATTGGAAGCAAGTATCTAGAGTTGAGAAGGGTTGCTAACAGGGCATATTCTTTTTGATAGCCGTGACCAGAAACATGCATATTTTCTCCCTCCCCATAAACTACTTCTGCTCCCATTTTAGAAAGGTGGTCAACTATCTTTAAAATAGCACTGGAGGTGCCAGGGATATAATCAGGGGCAGAAAAAATAATTTTGTCACTGGATTTAATTTTTATTCTGTGCTTTCCCATAACCATCTTACTTAAGGCAGAATTGGATTGACCAGCGAATCCAGCAGCCAAAAAGATTAGTTGATTCTCGGGAAAATTTTTGATTCTGTTTATGGGGACAATATCTGACTTGTTAAGTTTGATATAACCAAGCTCTTGTGCCACACTAATGGCCCTATCAACAGAAAAACCAACGGTAACTATTTTACGACCGGCTCTTTTGCCATATTCTATAGCTTGACCCCAACGAACAATGTTGCTTGAGATAGCAGTGACAAATACCCTACCCTTGGCGGTCTTGATCTCATTTTCAAAGTTTTGTGCTATGGTTCTTTCGGATGGCGAATAACCCGGGTGATCAGCACCAAGACAATCCGACAAAAGACACAGAACGTTGCTGTTGTTGCCAACACGGGCGATATGACGAAGATCGGAATACTTGCCATCTAGCGGAAAAAGGTCGAATTTAAAATCGGATCCATGGTAAATGAGACCGATGGGAGTACTAATGGCAAAATGAAAAGTATCGGGAATCGAGTGAGTAACTCTAATCGGATCGACTAAAAAGGGGCCAGCTTTCATGGGCATATTGTCTTGATAGATTTGTATTTTGGCCCTAATTTCATGTTCTTGTAATCTAGCCTGTATAAACGCGGTTGCCAATCTTGGAGCGTAAATAGGGATGTTTTTTCCAAGGACGGGAAGAATAAAACGGAGAGCGCCAATATGATCTTCGTGACCGTGAGTAATAAAAATACCAAGTATCCTGTTTTTTTTATCTTCCAGATATTTGGTATCAGGAATTTGGAGATCTACACCAAACTCGTCTTCTTCGGGGAAACCAACTCCACAATCAACGATAATTATTTGACTTTTTTTAAAATCGCCCCTGGGGGCGTATTCGTAGACAAACATATTTTGAGTGACATCGCCAAAACCACCCAGAGAAGTAATTCTGAGTGCATCAGAGTTCTGAACTGTTTTTGGTCTAAAAGTTTGAGTAAATTTGGTTTGTGGCCTTTGATTAGGCTGTGTATTTGTGTTTATTGTATTTTTTATATTTTGCATATGATTAATAATATTATATTTTTCCTAAAAATTTGCCAATGGTTTGAAAATCCTGCTCTAAGGCCTGGAGCATGGCACCGTTTCTGAGACCGGCTGATGGATGATAAACAGGAATAATGGTTAATTTGAGTTTATTCCAATCAATTTTTTTAATCTGGCCTTTTATTTTACTGATATATTCGCCCGGAAAAAAGTAATTCATGGCAAATCTGCCTAGAGTTATTATAACCTTTGGCCGGATAATTTGCAGTTGAGCTTTTAAAAAAGGAGTGCAAGTTTTAATTTCCAGCGGTTGCGGATCGCGATTGTTGGGCGGTCGATGTTTTAAAATGTTACAAACAAAAACATCTTGTCTGACTAAACCGATTTTGGCTAATAATTTATCTAGAAGTTTTCCCGAATTGCCAACAAAAGGCAAACCCTGCTGATCCTCGTGATAGCCAGGAGCTTCACCAATAAAAACTATTTCAGCTTCCGGATTGCCAAACCCGGGAACGTGGTTGGTGGCAGTTTTGTAAAGCTGGCATTTTTGGCATTGTGAAATCAGCTTTTCTATATATTTTAGTTTTTGAGCTTTGGCGGACATAGATTTTTTACCATTTGGGTAGGAATTCCTTGACATTAGATTCATCTACTACCAACGACTTAATTTTACCTTCAAATATAAGACGAGCGGTTTTTTGGCAAAGGCGTTCTATGTTTCTTTTTAGGGTTCTGACTCCGGCATCAAAGCCAAGAGGGCGAACCACTTGAGGCCAGATAGCATCTTTTATTTGCAATTCATCATTACTCAGACCAGATTCTTTAAGGGCAGATGGGAAGAGATAATCGCGACCAATGGCAATTTTTTCTTCATCAGTGTAAGAAGGCATTTGAATTACTTCTAATCTGTCCAAAACGGCAGTGGCAATTCTTTTTGTGTTATTGCAAGTGGCAACAAAAAAGACCTGAGATAAATCAAAGGGATATTCAATAAAATGATCTGAAAAACGGCTATTTTGTTCAGGATCCAACAACTCAACCAAAACCCCCATGATGGTATTTAAGGCGTCGTCGGCAACACGGTCGATTTCGTCTAAAAGAATAACCGGATTTTTGACACCAACGTTTCTTAATCCTTTTATGATTTGGCCTGGTTCTGCTTCTGGATGAACTCGCGATTGGCCCCTTAAGTAAAGGGGATCTCCAAGGCCTCCAAAGGGAATACGGATTAATTTTCTGTTAAAAACAGTGGCGATGGACTTAGCCATGGTGGTTTTGCCTGTACCGACCAAACCGACAAAAAGTAAAATTGGGGCTCGAAGATTTTGATCGGGATGGCGGTTTTTTTGCAAAGCCAAAACAGAAATATGCTCCAGTATTCTTTCTTTGACTTCAGAAAGGCCGTAATGGCTTTCATCAAGTTTTTCTCTGGCATAATCAAGATCCAATATATCCTGAGATTCTTTAAACCAAGGGAGGCCAATAATCCACTCAATGTATTTGGAGGTTTTTTGATAATTTTGCCAAAAAGTGTCTTCTGATTTGGAAGAAATTTTTAAGTGAGAAAAAATTTCGTTTAATTTGTTCTGTAACTCGTCGGGGAGCCTGATGCTTTTTGTTTTGGCAACTAGTGTTTCTATGGCTTGAGTTATTTCGGAGTTAGTAGTAGGCATTAAGAAAAGTATAGCTTATTTTTATCTTTTCTTCTTTTCTCCTTTTTCGGGTTGGATTGGACGAAAAGAAAGTGCTTCACCTCCATATTTTCTAAGTGACATGGCCGCCATTCTTATTGTTTCTCTTTTATCTCTAGGCAGTAGACCACCAGATGGAAATAATGGCTCTGCGTGTCCCACTGGACCTTTGGGGTGTACTAGTGTAATCATCAAGTGAGCTCCTTTGGCTAAATCTTGGCGTAATTGTAGGGCTATTGTTTTTTTGCATTTTCGTTTTTCGGGTTTATACTCTCGAACATATACCGGCCCAACCGTCAATCCTTGTTCTGAAAGTTCTACTGTAACGTTCCCCGCTGAGACACCGCCATTTGGGCCTACATTTCTTTGACAAACCTGAATTAAGATAGTTCGCATACTACTTCTTGGCTCCATGTTGTGTCCCGCATTTTCATAAATATTTTCCAAGGCTCTAAAAACACAGTTTCCTTCATTAAATTTTCCAGTAGGCATAGGAATATTATATACTACAGGATAGATTTGTCAAAGACGAGGCGGATACCTCGCATTCGCGAGAGATCCCTCGGCTACGCTCGGGATGACAAAAGGACTACGCTCGGGATGACATTAATACTTATTATTTTTGTATTGAATGCGGTTGGTGTTGGACCGAAGGGGCGGTTTCCTAAAATTGGATTTATTGGTTGGTGGAAAAAATTTTGATTGTTGATCAGGAATAGTTCTTCCACTAAAACGGCCGTGAGGCTGACTTAATCCCTGGCTGGATCCTGGGTGAGCTGCTTTAAACTGGGGAGCTGATAGTTTAATCTGATGATTATCATTAAACCCGCTTATTTTAATATGAATTTTATCTCCAATTTTTACTAAAGCGTTTGGATCAGAAACAAAACCTTGGCTCAATTCAGAAACATGCAATAAGGCTTCTCTTCCGGGTAAAAATTCAACAAAAGCACCATAATCCTCTATTCGAGTAACTATGCCATCGTATTCTTCGCCAATCTCAACTTCTTTAATCATGGCCTCGATTTCCTTAATACATTGGTTGGTTTTGTCGAAAGAATCAGAAGAAACAGAGGCAATACCATCATCATCTATATCCACTTGAACGCCATATTTTTTCATTAAGCCTTTGATTGTTTTACCGGCTGAACCAATAACATCTCCAATTTTGTCTTCTGGAATTTTGAGCATGGCAACCTTGGGAGCATAAACAGACAACTCCTTTCTTGGTTCTGACAAAACTGCTTCCATTTGTTTTAGAATTTCAAGCCTGGCTTTTGTACTGGCTTCAAAGGTTTTTTCGATCATTTCCATTGTTAAGCCTTGTCTTTTGATATCAAGCTGAATAGCGGTAATGCCTGTTTTTGTACCGGTAATCTTAAAATCCATATCACCAAAATGGTCTTCAATTCCGGCAATGTCTGTTAAAAGAGTGAATTTTTTATCTCCATTACTAATCATTCCAATAGAAATTCCAGCAACTTTATCTTTTATTGGAACACCAGCATCCATCAATGACATGGTAGAGCCACAGGTGGAAGCCATAGAAGAAGATCCGTTTTGTGACATTATTTCTGAGGTTAAGATTATGGTATAAGGAAATTCTTCCTCAGAGGGTATGACTGGTAGTAAAGCTTTTTCGGCCAAGGCTCCATGACCAACTTCTCTGCGACCAGGACGGCCAATTCTACCGGTTTGGCCGGTTGAAAAGGGCATGGCTGAATAATAGTGCATGTAACGTTTTGTACCTTCACCGCCGGAATCTTCCATGTGGAGTTTTTCCGACAATGGACTTAAGGTACTGACGGTAACAACCTGGGTCAAACCACGCTTAAACATAGCGGAACCGTGAGTACAGGGCAAAATAGAGGTGTCAATCTCCAATGGCCTAATTTTATCTGCTTGACGAGAATCGAAGCGTTTACCGTTAAATACATTTACTCTAAGCTGTTTTTCAAGTAGATGCTCGACTGCATGAACAAGCAAATTTTCATTAACTTCTCCTGATTTGATTTTGTCCAGATAAGTTTCTTTGGCCTTGTCAATAATTTTTTGTTTAGCTGAAAAAGAATTGATATCTCCGCCATTGTCAAAGAAATCATTTATATCTTTTTTTAGAATAGGAGTGATTTGCTTAATTAAGTCTTCTGAAGGTAAGACTGGGATGAATTCGGCTTTTTTCTTGGCAATTGGTTGGGCGAATTCTACTAATTGCTTGTTTATATTTTCACCAAGATTTTTGGCAAGTTTAATGGCGCCAAGCATGGTTTTGTTATCAACAATTTTGGCACCGGCCTCGATCATGTTAACACCGGCGGGGCCAGTACAAACTATTAGATCCAAATCCGACTGGTCTAGTTGAATTACAGACGGACAAGAGAGAAGCTTATCTTTGTCTTTAAAAATTCTTATGGCTGAAACCGGACCGTTGAATGGAATATCTGATATCAAAAGAGCAGTAGAAACTGCCATAAAAGCGGGAATAACAAAATCAGTTTCCTTGTCATTGCTTAAAACGGTTACAACGACTTGAATATCGTTTTTGAAGCCTTGGGGAAAAAGAGGTCTGATGCTTCTGTCTATAATCCTGGCTGATAAAGTGTCATTATCTGAAGCATACATGTCTCTTTTGATCCAACGACTGCCTTTTACCACGCCTCCGGCATAAAGTCTGTTTACTAGTTGAACAGAAAGGGGAAAATAATCTTTGTGCTCGTCAACCGAACCCATAACAACCGTGGCCAAAACAACTGTTTTGCCCATAGTGGCCGTGACAGAGGCGTTGGCTTGAGGAGCTAGTTTACCGCTTTCAATGGTAATTGTTTTGTTTTCTATTTTTATTTCTTTCTTGTGTGTTTTCATTGTTTTTTAAATTATATTTTTTAATGACTGTTTAGATTATAGCGTCATCCTAAGTGTAAACGAAGAATCTGGTGTTGGCGTAAATCAGAACCAAGTTAGTACTGAAATTATTTCTTTAAACCTAATTTCTTGATTAGTTTTTTGTATCTTTCCACTTCGTGCTTGGTTAAGTAACGGAGTAGTCTGCGTCTTTTGGCAATTTTGGTTAATAACCCTCTTTTACCGGGATAATCATGTTTGTTTTCTCCCAAATGCTTTTGTAGTTTTTCAATCTCAAAAGATAAGAGCGCAATCTGGATTTCGGGAGAACCGGTATCACCTTTAACTTGGGCGAATTTTACAATTATTTCTTGTTTTTCTTCTGTGCTTAGTGCCATAGTTTACAACTATTTATCAGTTAAAAAATAATAAAATGTATATGTTATTTAGAACTTAATGTAAAAAAAACGGCACTTCGTGCCTAGATTCTTCACTTCGTTCAGAATGACATAAGGCTGTGGGGTGGCGCCCACAAAAACTGACTTAATAGTATGGGAGTAGTATAACACAGAAAAAAATTAATTTATTAACTCATTCCTACCGGATTGGGTTTGTTTTGGCCGGGTTTGGTGCCTGGGGCAAAACTACCGGTTTTTTCAACTGCGCTAATTGGAGTTTGGTTAACAACAGGTGCCGGTGTCTGAACTGGCATTTGGGCCGGAATTGTAGCCGTCGGTTGGGCGGTAACAGGCATTTGGGCCGGAACTGTGGCTGTTGGTTGAACTGTGGCTGGCGGTGGCTGAGTGGCACGAAGACACATGGCACCAGCTTCAAAGCTTTCTGGGGAAACATTAACGGCAAAAGATTGGGTTGATACTCTTAATCCAATGAGTAGATTTTTGCCTGAATCCATATCCAGGGGCAAATCAAGCATGGGGAGAAGAAAGGTAAATATTTCACAATAAGGAGCATCGGGGTCAACTAAAGTGGCCTTGGCCCAAGATTTAGTAGCTTCTATTGGTGAAATAAAAACCCAATTACCTTTATTGACTATCTTGGCATTTTCTCCAAGTGAAATTTCATCGCCAAGCATAAAACAAATGTCAGAAGCCGAAGATTGGCTTTGTATGGCGATGTTGTTATTGTCAATTTTTTCAGAACCTTCCTTTGTCTGTACGACTAGATTTAGGTGTCCGCCGTCATCGTTATAGGAAACTTTTTCAATTTGATCTAACGGGTGGTTAACTGAAACTATAAGATCGTTAGATTCTATCTTGTCCGTTAATAGATCCAAACCACTAAGCTTAGAATAATTGTTGTCGGTGTTTTGAGGACAATAAACTGAGGTTTCAATATTTTTTTTCTTAAGACTCAAAGCTAAACCAAGAGCCGCTCCTATAGCATCAATGCTTATTTGAGGTACGACAACGAGGGCGGTTTTAGCACCATTAAGTAAATTTTTTATTTCGGTTATATTGTAATTTTTCATATCGGTAATGTTTAAATTTTGATAATAAGTTTCTGAAGTGTCATTTTGTATATTTAAACGACCTGCAGAGCTCATTTATAAACTCTCCTTACTTTTGTTATAGGCTATTATAACATCGTTTATTTTAAAGTCAATATAGGGCTTAAATATCATACCGCAATCATTGCCTTGTTTAACCTTTTCTATATCTTCCTTGCCTTGTTTTATGCCTTCAATTTTGCTGTTTTTTATTATTTCGTCATCACGCTTAAGATGAATGCTATCACCCCTACCAAGAACGCCTTTTGTGCATGCCAACCCGGCAATACGAAGTTTGTTTATGTTAAACTCGGCCTTAATGATCCCCTCTCCGGTAATTGTTTCGTCTATGGTTGGCTCAAGCATTTTTAATACTTGCTTTTCAATTTCTTCTATAATTTCGTAAATTATTTTTGATTCAAAAATAAGAACTTTTTCATTTTGGGCTAAATTTTTAATTAATTTTGGAACAGGAAGGTTGAAGGTAAAAATTTGAGCCGAAGAAGCCTTGGCCATAAAAATATCATTATCAGTAACTGGACCTACTCCAGAAGAAACAAGATATATATTATTAGTAAAGTTGCTTAACAGTGCTTCTAAGGTTCCCTTTGTATCCGCCTTAACAATTATCGAAAGTTTTGGCTCATCCGACTTTAATTGTGGCAAATTGGCAGGTTTTGGCGAATCAGGATAGTGTTTTTCTGAGGTAATAAGATTACCGACACTTTGCACTTTATTAAAACCCATGATCTGAACCGGAACCGATGGACCAGCTTTTTGAATCGCTTTATTATTAAAATCCAAAATTGATTTAACTTTACAGGAAGAATCTTTTGAAAAAACCGTATCCCCAACTTTTAAACTACCCTCTTTAATTATAGCCGTAACAAGCGGACCACGGCTTTTGTCTAGGCGTGATTCGATAATTACGGCCTTTAGGGGGTTGTTTGGAAGTGATTTTAATTCCATGATTTCGGCATTAAGCAAGATCATTTCCAATAATTTATCTATACCTTTACCAGTTTTAGCGGAGACTTCGATGCAGGCTGTTTGCCCACCAAATTTCTCTGGGGTCAGATCTTGTTCTGATAACTGAGCTCTAATATTATCTAAGTTGGCGGTGGGAAGATCTATTTTGTTGAGAGCAATAATGACGGGAGTATTTGAATTTTTGATTAATTTTATGCATTCTTTTGTCTGTGTTTTTATCCCCTCAGTAGCCGCAATAACCAAAACCGCCAAGTCAGTGACAGAATTCCCGTGAGCTCTCATTTTAACAAAGGCTGCATGGCCCGGTGTATCAATAAAAGTGATTAGACTGCCTTGGTCTTTTTTGTTATTGATTTTGACTTGATAGGATGAAATATGTTGGGTTATGCCACCAGTTTCTTTACTCCATAAGTTAGTAGACCTGATTTTATCCAAAAGAGAAGTCTTCCCGTGATCTATGTGCCCCATGAAGGCAACAATCGGAGGACGGAATTGAATGGTTTTTTTGGCTTGTTTAGTTTGTTTGACCTGTTTGACCTGAGGCGGACTGCGCTTTGGCTTCCCACTTCGGGTGACTGCGCGTTCGTTTGTGTTCGGCTTGTTTTTTGTAGGTTTTTTTGTCATATATAGTGATATTACTCGAGACTATCATTTTTTTGTTTTGGTCTCTTTGTTTTTCTTGACTCTTTTTGTTTTTCCAGATTTTTTAGGGGTTTTTATGCTAGACGTAGACGTGGATTTGGTCTTGGCTTGGTGGCTGATGATGTCAATATCACGGTCGATTAAATATCCGGCCAAACGAACATTTTCTCCACCGGCGCCAATTGCAAGCGCCAATTGATCTTCTGGGACTGAGACAGTAACCTTGTTATCGTCTTGGGAAACAATTCTCACCTCTTGGGCGGGAGAAAGTGCCTGTACAATAAACTGGTCCAGATTAGTTGAAAAAAGGATAACATCGATTTTTTCGTGACCCGGCAGTTCATTTAAAACCGACTGGATTCTGGTTCCTTTTTGGCCTATACAAGATCCAACCGGATCTATACCGGCCTGTTTAGAAAAAACAGCTACCTTGGTTCTTTCCCCTGGCGATCTGGCAATTTTTTCTAGAATGACTGTCCCACTAGAAACTTCTGGGACTTCGCGAACGAATAATTGATGGACGAATTCGCGATCTGCCTGAGAGAGGATGATATTTTTTTTACCGGTAAGCTCATCTTCTACAATATCTTTCATTAAAAAAAGCTTTCTGCTACCTAATTCGTATTCCTGATTGCGAACTTGTTCGGCTTTAGGCAAAATTCCCTCGGTTTTGTTGATTCCAATAATTATTTTGGATGATTCAATTCTTAATATATTGCCGTATATCAAAGTTCCAATTTTGTCTCTATATTCGGCTATAATGTTTTCCCTTTCTGCTTCCGTTATCTTTTGATCGATAACCTGTTTGGCTGTTTGGGCCGCAATTCTGCCAAAACCAGGAGGTGTCACATCTACTTTGTTGCCGTTTTCTTCAATTCTAAAAATTCTAAAAATGCCTGTCTGTGGGGATAAGTTTACACTAAAATCAATTGTATCGTCAATTGGATTACCTTTGTCTTTTTGGTCCTTTTTGTAAGCTGAAACTAGACCTAGTTCAATTGAGTCTAATATTGATTGAGCATCAATGTTTCTTTCTCCGGCAATTTGAGCTACTGCGGCGGCGAATTCGGTTTTTGGTAATTTTCTTAAATCCATATTTTGTTTTCTTATTATATCTTAAAATAGCCTAAAAAATAAAAAGGAGGGTTTCTCCCCCCCATTACATTAAGACAAAGATAAATAAGTTAGTGATATTGTAGCATGGATTGAATAAATTTAAAATTGAACTTTTTAATTTTTTAGAGACTTAGTAATTTTTCGTCATTCTGAGCGAGAGTGAAGAATCCCAAAGGCGGGATGTTTGACGATGGGATCCTTCGTTACACTCAGGATGACGGTATAGGGCAGGATGACGGGTGGGACTGTCTCTACTTACAGCTCCAGCTCTTTGATCATTTGTTTTTGTTGACGAGTTAGGCGGGTGGGAATCTTGACAATAAAACGGATATAAAAGTCACCACGGGCGCGATTGTTAATGTAAGGAATTCCTTTACCCCTAAGTCTTAGTAGAGTGTTTGGTTGCGTACCTGCTTTCACTTTTATTTTAATTTTATTTCCATCAAGACCTGGAACTTCTATATTTTCACCAAGACTAGCTTGGGTGAAAGAAATCGGTATAGTAATAAATACATCATTACCGTCGCGCTTAAAAGTGTCATTATCTAAAACGTCTATATATAGTATAAAATCGCTGAACTTAATCCTTTGGCCATCGTCAACACCGGCCGGAATTTTGATTTTTTTCTTTTTACCTTCTATTTCTACTTCTTTTTCAACTCCATTGACTGCTTCCAAGAAATCGATTTGTATCTTATAAGTAGGGAGTCTGGGATTGCGAGAAGCTCCGGCGGAACCAAAAAATTGTTCAAATATATCAAATGGATTACTAAAACCACCAAAACTAAAATCAGATCCGCCAAAAGAATTATCTCCCGAAGTGGAAGTGTAGGTAAAATTAAAAGGGCCGTTTTGACTGGTATGGGTGGCTCCACCAAAAGGACCGGTGCGACCGCCCTCAAAAGCTGCATGACCAAATTGATCGTAGGCCGATTTTTTTTCACTGTTATTAAGAACTTCGTAAGCCTCGTTTATTTCTTTAAATTTTTCTTCGGCATCCGACTCCTTGTTGCGATCCGGATGGTTTTTTAGGGCCAATTTGCGATAGGCGGCTTTTATTTCATCCTTGGTGGCATTTTTGGAAACGCCTAATATTTCATAAAAATCTTTTTTCATTTAAACAAACAGGCGACCGCAAGGGTCGCCCTTACATACTATTTTAATTATTTTATCTAATTATTTTACTATTTCGCCTTCTTCAGCGTTGGCCTTATCGTCAGACTGCGATTTTGTCTTTCCGCCAGAGGCTGACTTTGCACTTGCTTGCTTTGTATCTGAAGATTTAGATTCATCGGATTTTTGCCCTTGTTGGTAAATAGCAGCTCCGACGGTTTGAAGAATTTGATTTAATAACTCTGACTCTTTTTCATAATCTTCCTTTTTGGAATCAGTTTTACTCAAAACTTCTTTTGCTTTTTTGACAGATTCTTCGATCTTTTCTTTATCTTCTTTTTTAACTTTATCTTTTAGATCTTTTAAGAGTTTTTCAGCTGAAAAGATGGTGGCGTCAAGTTTATTTCTTGACTCAGCAAAAAGCTTCTTTTTTTCATCCTCATTGGCATGGGCATCGGCGTCTTTCTTCATCTTTTCAACTTCTTGTTCAGAAAGATTGGTGGCGTTTTGAATAGTGATTTTTTGTTCTTTGCCGGTTCCGTTGTCTTTGGCAGAAACACTTAAAATACCATTACTGTCAATGTCAAAGGCAACCTCGATTTGAGGGACTCCTCTGGGTGCGGGTGGAATACCATCCAAAACAAATCTTCCCAAAGACTTGTTGTCAACAGCCATTGGTCGTTCACCTTGTAAAACATTTATTTCTACTTGAGGCTGACTGTCTGAATAAGTAGAAAAGATTTGAGATTTTTTGGTCGGTACGGTGGTATTACGTTCTATCAATGGAGTTCTAACACCACCAGCTGTCTCAATTCCCAGGGTTAGCGGTGTAACGTCTAACAAAACAACATCTTTAACTTCTCCTGTTAAAACGGCACCCTGAACGGCGGCACCAATAGCAACTACCTCATCCGGATTAACTGTGTTATTTGGCTCTTTACCAAAAAAATCCTTAACCAACTGCTGGATTTTTGGCATACGAGTCATGCCTCCAACCATCAAAATCTCATCGATATCAGATTTACTAATTTTGGCATCTTTAAGACATTTTTCAACTGGTCCTAGAGACCTTTGGATTAAATCATCAACTAATTTTTCGAATTCTGCTCTGCTAAGCTTGAAATTCAAATGTAACGGCTGGCCATCCTTTTGTGTAATAAATGGCAAATTAATTTCTGTTTCGACAGAAGAAGACAGCTCAATTTTGGCTTTTTCAGCGGCCTCTCTGACTCTTTGAAGAGCTTGCAAATCTTTATCTAATTCAACACCATGTTCGTTTTTAAAATCTTTTAGAATTTTTTCAATAAGTTTTTGGTCAAAGTCATCACCACCAAGAAAGGTGTCTCCATTAGTAGCCTTTACTTCAAAAATACCATCGCCAATTTCTAAAATTGAAATATCAAAAGTTCCGCCTCCTAAATCGTAAACAGCTATGGTTTCACCTTTCTTTTTGTCTAAACCATAGGCGAGAGCGGCAGCGGTGGGCTCATTGACTATTCTTTTAACATTAAGACCAGCTATTTCACCAGCCTGTTTAGTGGCTTGACGCTGTGAATCGTCAAAGTAAGCAGGAACAGTAATGACCGCATCTGTAATTGTTTCACCCAAATATTTTTCTGCATCAATTTTGGCCTTTTGTAAAATCATGGCTGAAATTTCTTGAGCCGTGTAAATTTTACCGTTAACCTCAACAGCTGCCATGTTATCCTTTGCGGAGACAATTTTATAGGAAACCATTTTCTTTGTTTTTTCTACCTCTGAATCAGAAATTCTTCTACCCATTAGTCGTTTGATACTGTAAATCGTATTTTCCGGATTAAGTATCATTTGTCTTTTGGCCAAGTCACCTACCAATTTTTTGACCGGTTCGACCACCGATGGAATTAAGTTCCTGCCTTCGGAAGTGAGTATAACTTTTGGGGTACCTCCTTCCATTACGGCAACACAGGAATTTGTGGTGCCAAGATCTATCCCGATTATTTTGTTTGATTTTGTCATAATTGTTGTAAATTTTTTCCGCTAGGAGCGGACTAAAGAATTTTTAATTTTTATTTTTAATACTTTTTCCAACGGCAACTTGAACAGGACGAATAACTTGACCATTTAACTTATAACCTTTTTTGTGAATTTTGAGAACGCAATTTTGTTTCCCGCAAGTGACTTCAACACAATCCATGATGGATGGGTCAAAGACTTTATTTAAAGCATTTATCTCTTCCAAGCCTTCACTGGCTAGAAAATTTTGCAGTTTGTCCAGAGCCATTTTTAAGCCTTCGTTTTTTATATTTTTTTGGACTAAATAAAAATCGTCAAGAACATTTAGGAGTTTGTCAAAAACAGAAGTCACGGCTAAAGTGGCGTAAAGTTGTCGCTGGGATTCAATTCTTTTTTCTAGGTTTGAATAATCAGCCAAAGATCTTTTTAACTGCTCTTTTAAATCTTCGGCATGAGATTTAGAATCAAATTTTTTAATTTTTGGCTTGTGTTTGGCTTGTTTTATCATGTTTGAGTTTATTTAATAATTATGAGGTAATTTCGGATATGAGCTGGGCGAAATAATCGACCATTGGAATAACCTTTTGGTAATGAAACCTAGCGGGGCCAACAATCCCCAAAATACCTCGGTGAGGTCCAGCCTGATAGGTCTGATAGACAAAACCACACGGTTCTAAGTGTTCCATACCTAAATCCTCGCCAATAATTAATCGGATTAAGTGATTTTCGGGGTCTTTGTTGCCACCGGCCTTGTCGATTACATCAAACCAAAAAGAAGTGTCGTCGATTAAGGATAAAACAGTTTTGGTAACATCAATGTTATAAAATTCCGGTTCTTCGAGTAAATTAGATGCTCCATAGGTAAAAAGAAGTCCTTGGTCGGTAGTGGAAATGGCCATGGATCTAGTGCGGGAGGCTAATTCCTTGGTTGTTTCTTTAAGAAGTTTTTCGAATTCGTTTCTATAATCCCAAACTTTTTCTTTGGCTCCAATTTCTTCGGCAGTAGAAAGATTCTTTGGGATCATTAAATTTCTGACATAAAATTTTAGTCCCATTGAAGTTGGCGCACGACCGGAAGACGAATGGCTTTTTTTAAGATAACCAAGCTGAGTCAAAGAAGACATCTCGTTTCTGATTGTAGCCGGCGAAACTCCAAGCGAATATTTTCTTTCCAGCGTTTCGGATCCGACCGATTCGGCAGTCTCTATAAATTCTTCGATAATACATTTCAATATTTTTATTTGTCGTTGGGTTAGATCCGGCATCTTAGCAATATGATAGGTCGACTGCTAATTAATGTCAAGAGGGAAAAGGAAAGAGAAAAAATAAAGCTAAAGAAAAAGCGGAGAGAAGAACAAGATTAAGATAATTGATTTGGTGGAAGAACTGGAGAAGTAGAAGTAGGGTGAAAAAAATGGAAATTATAAAACTAAATTTTTTCTTTTTGATAATAATTAGAAAAGTGAAAAAAAAAGTAATAAAAAATATTGGAAATATAAGAAATATGTCTAAGGTAGAATCCGGTGGAACTAGAATAATATAAGAGATTAGCCCCAGCCAAGATAACAGTGGAAGAAAAAAAACTGAGAATGAAATATGAATCAAATTTCTTTTTTGGCGCTTTGATTTTTTTCTGAAAAAGATCATGGTCAGTTTAATAGTTTTTTGTCAGTATCAGATTCGAGATGAATTTTATCAATTATGCGTAACAATTGGCGGGTTCGAGTTGAATTGACAACATCATACTGTTTTGAGAGAGCACTGAGACGATCGCCAACTTTTTGGAAAGCCTGGTTGTATTTAACGAATTCTTTTTCAAAATTTTTAATGTAGGTAATGATGTTTTGAGTGTTTTTTTGATATTTGAAATTGTCATAGGCTTGGCGAAGCATCCTTAAAATGGCCGAAAAACTGAAAGGACCGGCTAGAATTACTTTTTGCCTCATAGCCTCTTCCCAGATGTCCCCCATCTGGTCGTAAATAAAAGAAAAAATCATCTCATTGGGTACAAAAAGAATGACAAAATCAACGGTATTATCATCAGGGTTAATATAATCTCGAGTGGAGATTTGCTTAATTTTTTCTTTTACATCCCTTTTGAAGAGTTTTAATTGTTCTTTTTTGGCACTTTGATTTTTTGTTTCAGACATTTTTTGTAAACTGGCGTAAGGAAACTTGGCGTCAACATTAATTCTGACACCATCCGGTAAGAATATGGAAAAATCGGGGCGGTTGGTACTACCGGTCTGTTTTTTGTTGAATTCATAGTCAACACCCCTGACAAAACCACTCATTTTGAGTAAATCATCGGCCACTTTTTCACCAAAAGCGCCCCTGAGTTGGTTGTTGGAAAGAACTTTTTTTAACCCTTCGGTGGTAACGGACAGTTGTTCGGTAATTTTTTGATGACTGTCTAGGGCTGTTTTTAGACTTTTGAAGCTACCGACCCTTTTTATTTCGGCTTGTTCCAGTTTGGTTGAACTTTCCTTGAGTTCCTGTAAAACTCTTTTAACCAAATCTTCAATGGCAGATTTTTTGTTAGTTAAATCAGTTTTTATTTCTTGTTTTTCGGCTCCCAGCTTTTGGTCGGCCATTATGATTAATTGCTCGCTGGCTTTTTTTAGAATATCGGGAAAAGATTTGTTTAGTTCTTTGGCAATAAGATCGCTATCCGGTTTGTTTTTTTTGAAAATTAGGGAAAAAATGATAAAGCCGATAGTAGCGCCAACAAAAATTCCAAGAATGATATAAAGAAAGGTCATAAACAAGTATCGGTTATTGACAAGGATTTATCAAATTTTATCTTGAGTGTCTTATGTTGCGTATTTTTCCATCTCTACCATGAACAAGAACACTTGTGCCATAATTTTTGGCCACTATTGTGGCTCTATCTATCGCTGTGCTTTGTTTTTCGTAAACTGCCGATGCTCTATTCGCACCACTCTTTTTTACTGCCCAACCGTTTTGATGTTGCACCACATGTTGAATCTTGGAACTAGCACGAAGGGCTTTGTTGTATTGTTTTACTTTTTGAGTATTTTTAAGATTTATATTTTTTTTCTTCATGTTGTTTATGGTTGAATTTGTATTAATTTTTCAACTTCTTCTTCACTCAGTTGAATATTCTTAACAAAATGTTTCAGTTTTAACTGAGATTTGAAAATAAATTCTTTTATTTGTAATTTATTTTTAGAAACAAAACTTTCATATATTTTAACAGGAATATCTATTCTTTGTTCCAAGAGCCAAAGCAGTGTTTCTCTAGAACTTGAATGAGTTTCTATAAAAACTTTAACAGGAACAACCCTGTCTCTTACCAAAAATGCTCTAAATGATTCTGCTATATCCTTGGGAAAAACAGCATAAACATATACTTTCTTTTTTCTTTTTTCGCTGTTGCGTATTTTTACCTTAGCGCCTTCAACGGAAGATAGAGTACCATCGTATACAATGGCGCTTTTTGCATTAAAGCTGAAGAAACTAACTCGCTTTTGCCTGATGCACTTCCTCCGCACATTAAAATAACTTTTTTATACTTAGGATCTTTTAATGCTTGTTTAAATGCTTCGTCAGCTAATTTTCCTGATTTTATATGATAGCGCGATGCTTTTTGGGGATCATAACCGTGGATTTTCTTTTTATAGGCATCAACCTCAACAATTATCGAATGCATCATATTTTGATTATATAGAAACCAAAGTGTTGGATTTTAGACAGGTTACAAACCTGTCTCTACAAAAAGGTTTGGGGTACTTTCCATCGGGATTGCCACGTCGTCACGTAATAAATTAAGAAATTTAAACGTGATTTCCTCGCAATGACAGCGGTTTTAATCGGACAGCCACGAAGGGCTGTCCCTACGAAAATTTGTGTAATTTGATTAGTCTTTTTGCTTCTAGGCGTAGAAGTTCTGGGATGAGAGCTTTGTAAACAGCGCAATTTGGTGTAGATGTATTGTAATTGCCTTTTTTTTCTAAAGTTAAAAGTGGACAACCGCCACAGCAAATATATTTCCACTGACAATTCTTGCATGGAGTTTTATCTTCAACTGTAATGCCCTTGGTAAAATCTTTTTGAATCATGGTGTCTATCAAATCCTTGTCATTAATAGAACCGATGGGTTTTTCCATAAGCATTTGACAATTTACCAATTTGCCATCGTGTCTAATAACCAAATAATTAGTACCCATACCACAAGGGCGAAGATGGGGACGACTGGCAACCACTCTGTCTAATAACCTATCGATATAACCATAGGGCAAGGCGTTTTTATAAATGGCTTGGTAGGCTTTTTTGAGATAGAAAATTAGTTTCTCGTCTTGATTGTTTAATTCTTCTTTGACACAAGGATTTTCTCTATAAAAATTAAAAACAAGAGGTATATTTTTTTCTAATAGATATTTTGTTAATTTAGGAATATTTTTGATATTTTTTGATGTAATGGTGACAGATACATTAAAAAGAACTTTGTATTTAAGCAAATTATCTATCCCCTTTTCGACTTGTTTAAATGAGCCCCGACCGTTAACAAAAACCCTAGTTTTATCATGAACCTTGTTTAAACCATCAAGAGAAACAGCTACTTGTAGTTTTTTTTGTTTGATTTTTTTACAAATAGTCGGTGTTAGCAAAACTCCGTTAGACATAATAACTATAATTGTTTTGATTTTTGTTTTGTCTTCTAGTTTTTTGATTTTGTTTACAAGCCTAAAGAGCATTTTTTGTTCTAAGAGTGGTTCACCGCCGGATAGTTTAAATTTTATTTGTTTAAAATTGTGTTTTTGGGCTGATTTAAAAATTTTTTCAATTGCCTTGTTGGCAATTTCTTGGCTCATTTTTCCTGGAGTTTTGTGGAGATAACAATAAGTACAGCGAAGATTGCATTGGTTGGTAAGATGAAGCCAAACGCCTGGAGTATTAAGTTTTTGTTTATATAATTTTGGTTCAAGGCTGTCTTTCCCAAAATAAATAATTTGAGAAGAATATAAATTATTAAAAATTTTTTTGATGTCAGAAAAATTAATTTTTGAATCTTTTTTCTTGGCTAGTTTAAAAATATCTTGGAGAGTTCTTTTGTTGTTAATTTTGGAAAAAAGAAAATACGATTCTTGGTTTAAAACGGTAAGACCTTTTTGTGAGAGAGGGTTGTAAATTAAGAAATGATTATCAACTTGATCAATGAACGTGCTTTTATGTTTAAGGGGAACACTTTGTAAAAAAAGTTTCATATTATAAAAATAAGTTAAAGATGAAAATTTGGCAATTCCAGTTAACAGGCGCAATCACAATCGGCTTTATTACTTGCTTTTATTTTTCCCTCTGCACAGGCGCAGTCACCGCAGTCACCGCACTGACTATTTACTTTGACGACTTTCTGGATATTTTTTTCAAGCTTTGCTTGATTAATTACTTTGGCTTTTTTGAAATTCATGTTGAAATTGAATGAATATTTAATAAGTATTGGGATTATATCAAGTTCTTATAAGCTTGTGTAGTTTTTGGTTGTCTTTGCATTTGGTGTTAATGGTGAAAAAGTCGAGAGAAAGAATTTTGGTATAGGTTTGTTTGATTAGTTCCGTTAATTCGTTAACGTCTTTGTCTGTGATTGTGAATTCTTTTTTGACAAATTTATCAGTTTTTTTGCTTTTTTGAACATAATCGATAATTCCTGATTCTACGTTATATTTTAAATTAAAAGTATTGTCTATCAGAATTTTGTAGAAAACCAGTTGACGAAAATAATCATCTTTGGATGAATAAGAATCCGGATTGCCGGTTTTGAAATCAACAACTTTAACATTGGTTAAATCCCCTTTTTTGGAGTCTAGTATTTCTATTTTATCGATTTTACCCGTTATAGGAATATCATTTAAGTGAATATTGTAACGGGAAAAACTGTGTTCGACTAAACAATTTGAGTTGATGCCGGGGGAATAAAAATTGTAATAATCTGTTAAAGCTTGTTTGCCTTTTTGCAATGATTCTTGGTGTTCTTGTTTTGGTAAGTTTTCTTTTTTAAGAGATAAAGAAAATATATTAAGAATTTGACTTAAAGGTTCTTGTGGGGATTGATATAGATAGGCGAGACTGGCATGAATAGCGGTACCAAAAGACATGTGTTTGTTTTTTGGCATGGGGATTCTTGAAATTGTGTTGCAGTAAAAACAAAAAGGACAACGAAGATAAGAATTGAGATTAGTGATAGTAAATTTATAATTATTTTTTAAGTAATTTTTTAGATAATTTTGGGATTCGGTAGCCATTTCAAGCTGGCGGTGGTTTGGGGTAAAAAGTAAAGACAAGGAACCTTGATAAGAATTTTTTGGCAATGAAACTTTTTCAATTAATTTTGGGTTGATTTCTGAAATGAATTGAGATGGGATCTGATTATGATCTGTGTCGGATTTTTGTGAATAAGAAATATAAATTTGTTTTTTGGCTCTGGTAAGGGCTACATAAAAAAGACGGCGTTCGTCTTCGTTTTCAGATGTAGCAACTGTACCTAACTCGTTTTTTAAAACACCTAGGGGAAGCGGAAGAAAGTTTGGATTTCTGGCATTACCCCACTTGTTATCACGACATTTATAAAGAAAAACATGCTCGAATTCAAGACCTTTGGCCTTGTGAACTGTCATTAGTCTAACTGAATTATTTTCACTGCTATTTTCTTCTACACCAGAGGATATATTAATGTTGTTTTCTTGATAGATTTCGATTTTTTGAAGAAAAGAGCTTAAGGATAAGCAAGGATTTTTGTTGATATCGCTTTTGATTTGGTTGTAAAGAATATTAATGTTTTGTAGGAGTTGGAACCTGTTATCTTGAGAGAAAAAATATTTTAATAAAGAAAAATCATTTAAAATTTTTATAAAAAAACGGTCCAGATTGATGTTGTGAGAAAGTTTTTGAGATTTGGCAAACTTTCTGGAGAATTTAATCAATTTTTTAAAAGTATCTTTTTTTAAAGTTGGAGTAATTTTTTTGAGTTGTTTGGAATTGGAGATTAAGTCTAATAGAAGAATTTTTTGTGAATAAGAAAAACGAAAAATTTTAATTAAATCAAAAGCATTAATTTTTAGAAAATCAAAATTCAAAATATGAAAAAGTAAAGTGTCGTCGGTGGGATTGGAAATATATTGAAGCAGATTAAGTATCCAAACTATTTCTTGGCTGTCTAATAGGTTGGTATTAGAAGATATTGTATGAGGAATTTTGACTTGGTTAAGTAGTTCCGATAAGTTTTTTGAGTCAGCATTATTGCGGTACAAGATTGCAATTTGACTAGGATCAACCTTTGATTCAATTAGTTTTTGAATTTTACTAACGATAAAATAGTTTTCTTCTAAATTAGAATCGGCCGAAAAAAGATTGACAGGATCAGGATCATAATCTTTTTTGGAAATAAGGGATTTATCTGTATCTTTTATAAAGTTAGTAATACGGTTTTGGTTGTTACTGATAACTGAATTGGAAGAATCAAGAATAAGTTGATGACTTCTATAATTATTTTTTAAAATTATTAGTTTGAGATTGGGCTGATGTTCGTTGTAGAAGTTAAGAAGGTTTTCTAAACAGGCACCTTGAAATCTAAATATGGATTGGTCATCGTCACCAACTACAAACAGATTAGGATTATCGAAATAAGAAGAAAGGTGCTCCAGTATTTGAGATTGAGATGAGTTGGTGTCTTGATATTCGTCGACCAGAATATATTGATATTGTTCTTGAATACTGAGGAGAAAATTTTTGTCTTTTTTGAATTTGTCTAAAACAAATAAAATCATGTCATCAAAATCATAGTAGCCAGTTTGCTTTAATGCTTGTTGGTATTTTTTGTAGATTATTTGTAAATCGAGTTGTTTTGGAATTTGTTTTTTTAAATTATCAAAAATTTTTATGAGGGCATTTTTGAAATTAACGGCTGGGTTTTTGGCAGGACCCGAAATATAAAAATTATTTTTATAAAGCTGACTGTGATAAGAAAAAAGAAATTTGAGTGACTTTGATAAATCGATTTTTAGGAGTGAACCCAAAACCTCAAATAATTCACTTTCTAATGTTTTGCTGGCACGCAGTGACTTAAGTTTTTCATATTGCAAAGATGATTTTTTTAAAAAATCTTGTTGGTTTTGAATAAGCTTTTTGAGTTTTTGGGGAGAAATATTTTCTCTTTTTAGTGTTTGAATGTTGCTTATAATGCTTCTTTGATAAAAGAAGTGATCTCCCCAAGGCCTTAAAACTGAATTGTTTGGCAAGGATTCTATTAATTGCTGGATAATTTTTATTTTTTCGATTTCCTCCAATGCCTCCATGTCCTTGGCAAAAATAAATTGGTCTAAGTTGTTTTTGATAATATCGTTGCAAAAAGAATGAAAAGTGTGAATTTTGACTTGGTTAGCAAGTGGACCGATAATATCTAACAATCGCTGTCTCATATTAGCAGAGGCCGATTCAGTAAAAGTAAGACATAAAATAGCCAAAGGCGGTGTTTGAGTTTTGTTTAAAATATTAGCAACGCGGAGAGCAATGGTTTGAGTTTTGCCGGTACCGGCGCCGGCGATAAGCATGACCGGCCCTTCAATGGTATCAACGGCCTCTTTTTGCTCGGGATTAAGCCTGAGATATTCCTGCCGAAATTTTGTTTTATAATCCACTTGCTTATTTTATCAGTAAGAGAAGGACGATAAAAAACGATGAGGAAAAATTGCAAGTTGAGTATTCAATTTAATAATTTTTCTAAGGTTTGCTTGACTAGTTGTGGGTTGGCAGTACCACAGGATTCTTGCATGACTTGGCCGATCAAAAACCCTATTGTATTGGGATTGTTTTTATAGTCTTCAACAGCTTTTGGATTGTCTTTTATAACTTGCCGGACTAATTTTTCAATTTCGACAGTATCGGAAACTTGCAAAAGATTTTTTTGTTTGGCGATTATCAGAGGCGACTCGCCTGTTTGGTAGGATTCGACAATAAGCTGTTTGGCTACGGTCGAAGATATGGCTGATTTTTGGACTGAATCAAAAAGGTCACTAAAAAAATTATGATGAATCTTGTTTGGGTCTAGTTGCTTTTCAGTTTCGTTTAGGCGTTTGTTTAAAGGCCCCAAAAAGAGATTGGCTACGAATTTGGCAAAACTTTGAGATGGATTTTCGCCTATAGCTTTTTCATAAACAGATGCAAATTTTAAATCTTCACAAAGACGGATAGCATTATAGTCCGATAATCCAAAATCTTTTTTATATCTTTCAATTTTTTGGTCTGGCAATTCTGGTAAAGAAAGTTTTAATTCTTTAATTTCTTTATCGCTCCATTCTATTGGCGGGATATCTGGTTCGGGAAAATAGCGATAATCAGCCGAGCCTTCTTTTTGCCTTTGTAAAAAAGTTGATTGTTTGTCGGTATTCCATCCCCTGGTCGTTTTGTTAGCATTATTTTTTACTTGTCTGCTTTTTTTAAACTCTTCAGCCTGCCTTTTTATTTCGTATTCAAGAGCTTGGAGTACTCCGGTAAAAGAAGCTATATTTTTTATTTCTACCAATGGTGTATAAAAAGTCTTGGCGTCTTGTTCTATTTTTAAATTAACAGTTGGCTCACAGCGCATTTCGCCTTTTTCTACATCAGCGTTGGAGATTCCCAGATAACGGACAATTTGTTGTATTTTTTGAAAATAGCTTTTGACAAGATCGACTGAATGGATGTCCGGCTCAGAAACAATTTCTACTAATGGAACACCAGAGCGATTAAAATCTAAAAGCGTGGAGCCGTCTATATGTTGAGACTTGGCCGTATCTTCTTCCATATGAACCCTATTAATACGAATTTTTTGCCCGTTTATTTTTATAAAACCATTGACAGTAAAGGGTTTTTGGTATTGAGATATTTGATAGCCCTTGGGTAAATCTGGATAAAAATAGTTTTTGCGTTCAAAAAAACTGTGTTTATTAACTTTGCAATTTAGGGCTAAACCAAGCTTTAGACACCAAAGGCAGGCGGTTTTGTTTGGCACCGGCAGAGCTCCGGGAAGACCGAGGCAAACGGGACAAGTGTGAGAGTTGGGAGGGATATGAAAATGTTTTGCAGAGCAAGCGCAAAACATTTTTGATTTAGTTTTTAGTTCAACATGGACCTCAAGACCAATGATTGGAGTGATTTTCATACATTAGTATTTTAACAGAGGAAAGCTGGGCTGAGCAGAAAGGTAATGAGGTTCATTTAGTGAAGCGAATGATAAATTAATTGCAAAACTTGTTGTCAGTACTAAATTTATTTCAGACAATGTTTTGATATGCTCGAAGATAATTAATTCCAAGCAGCTCTCATTGTTCGGCAAAATCTGGGTTCCGGAAGAGGGTTTGTGCCCAAATCTGGCTGAACTAGATGACGTTTTGTTGTTTCTACAAAAAATTTATCTAAAGCACCAGCAAGAGTAAATGGTCCCGATTTAGCACCTTCGTCTAACAAAGCATCCAAGTATTCAGGTGTAGCAGTACAGCCACTTGCTCCAAAAAAAATGAATTGATTTTCGACATGCGCCGGATTTTCTGTGGCTCCATCATGAGTCTTATTGCCACGTTGCTTTAAATATTCAATATTTCTTAAAGTACTAAGACCTCCAGCAAATGAATCATGACCTGCTCCAACTGCTTTGCTCAAATGAAGTGCACAGGTCGCTTTGGCTAATGCGTACGGTGTTAAATCTCCAAGGCCTTCGTAACCTGGTGTTGTTGTTTTTTTTGAGGCCAAACTAATAACTGTACCGTCATTTCTTAGTGCCACAACGGTATATCCTCCAGTCCATGGATAAACCAGATTATCGTCACCAATTTCCCAAGGGGTTTGTAATGTTTTAGCAATTGCCTCACCAAGTTGTGGGTCAAAATCTTGAATATTAGGTAGCATTTCTAAATGATCTCTATTTCCACAAGTGCGAATTTGACCTAATAGATCTGGCAATAATTCATGTCGCCTTTCAAAGTCTGCGCCAGCAAATGTTTGGAGATTCACTTGAAGATTTTTGGCTAGCCTTTCTCGTTCAAGCCTCATTTTCCTTAAGCCTCTGTCTAGTGTTGGTTCTGCCATATGGGTAATTGTATCATAAGTTTGCCATAAAATTCGAAGATATGGGTGGTCCAAGATGGGAAATTAAAAATTTTTCTAAACTGGCCAGATCTTTCTTGCTTTCGTCATAATGATAAACGGCCAGTATTCCGGCTAACTTGGCTGATCCAACAGAACCTGCACAATGTTCGAAATAAACCACATCCTGAGGAAGTAATGAAAAATGATTCAACATTTGCAAAAAATATTTGGGGTCTGTTTTGTTTGGATTGTGATTTAAACTGAATACTTCATATGGCATGTTTGTTATACCCTTCTTTTTTCTTTCTTCATCGTTTGCGTTAGTGAGGATTATTTTTTTGTTGTTAAATTTATCGAGAAGTTGCTTCATCTGTTGAAAAATTTTGCCTTCTACAATAAAAGTGTGATTGGCATCTAGTAATATGGTTTTGTTCATAGTACGAATTGTCCGGTGAAACTTGTTATTCGATTTTGATGTCAAAATCTTTGAGTAAAGACAATACTTCGGGCTGGGAAAACTTGGCTTTTTTTATTTTGTTGGTAGCCGGATTTATTGAATAATTAATAGCTTTGGTGAAGTTAGTTTTAGTTAAATTTGAGTTTTGAAAAATGCTTCGGTTTAAATCAGATTCTGAAAAATCAGAACTGGTTAAATCTGTATTAATAAAAAAAGTATCTCTGATGGTACATTCGGTAAAAAGTGTATTGGGTAGTTCAAGATCGGAAAAATTGCATTTGTTTAGTAGACATTTTTTGAAACTAAGGATGAGAAGAAAGGGGTAAGTATTTTCTATTTTGCATTTTTCGAATTGACAATCCAGAAATTTGCAATCCGAAAATTTGGCATTATTGAAATTAGTTTCTGTAAAAATGCACTTTACAAACTGGCAATCTGTAAATTCTTTTGAAGATAAGTTCTTATTAAGGCTATTTATGTTTTGAAATTTTTTATCCTGATAAGATTGGTTTTTAAAATCCATTTTGATTAGATTTACGCCGCATTTGTGCAAACACGTCTTCCGACAAAAAGCAAACCCAGAGTAGGTATTCCTGACTTTCACAAAAGGACACCTTTTTGGGGTTTAGAACAACTATGTGGATAAGTTCCTGTTTTTAAAGATAGACCAAGAAGCTGATAGATTTTTTGTGTAACCCTATTTTGTTCAGTACG
>Ga0180015_1000027_pt1 | contig 44356 bp, 49 predicted proteins | sample KR13_S2_MetaG_FD_116508 | JGI IMG/M metagenome (GOLD analysis project Ga0180015, IMG submission 116508) | Groundwater microbial communities from the Olkiluoto Island deep subsurface site, Finland - KR13_S2_MetaG | ecosystem: Environmental > Aquatic > Deep subsurface > Groundwater | place...
AATCACCGCTTTTGGGCGAAAGAGCAATAATCGGTTCGAACTTGCCATTGCCTTTCTAAAAGACGCCAACCAAGCCGAAAAATACGCTCAACAAGAAAATCCCGAAAGGATTCGGGATTTTCTTAAAAAGATTGGTTCGAACTTCCGCATTGCCGACCGCACTTTGGTTTTGGATTTCAAAAATGCCTTTAAAATTGCGGAAAAATACCATGCCGAGGCGCTTTGCGCCGAGGCAACTTCTTACGATTTCACAAAAAGTGAAAATTGGCGGAGGGGGTGGGATTCGAACCCACGATGCCCGAAGGCACACGCTTTCCAAGCGTGCGGAATAAACCACTATCCGACCCCTCCAAAATTATCTGGCAATCGCGTTTGACGCGATCCAAACTTGTTAATTCAGTGGAATAATCCACTAGGAGTTTATCCTGAGTTTATCGAAGGAAGCCCTCCAGCTTGTTAATTCAGTGGAATAATCCACTAGGAGTTTATCCTGAGTTTATCGAAGGAAGCCCTCCAAATAACCTGCCTTATTATACCAACCCTAAGCCTTTTTTAATTCTTTTTCAAATACTTTTTAACAAAGTTATCAAAATCACTCAGTTTTTTGTCCTCTTTTATTTGACGGATCTTTTTATACTTCTCGTATTCTTGTTCAGCACTTTTTTTTGCTATTTGGTGGGAAATTTTACCAGCATGCTTTAAAATGTTTCGTTCATTAAATTCCAAAAAAGAATTAAGTTTTTTTATCCAGTCTTTCATATACATTGGAATACGACGCATTGCTTGTCCTTCCGCATAGATTAAATATTGTTCTACTAAATTATTTAAAGCTTTTAATTCTCTTTCTTCAAGATAGTTTTTTGCAATTACAACATCATCTTTGCCAGGTTTCGTTCCTCTCCAGCTTGTTAAACCCATATGAAACTTTGTACTGTTTGCTCTTTGAGAAATAATTTCTGCCGCAGTTTTGCCTGTAATTGCCCAGTGAAGCTTGTTCTGTACTGTTTGAAAAAATTTAATACTGATTTTGTTTGCAGGATCATAATCCACACTGGTGGCATAAACATCTGTTATCTTTCGATAAAATCTTTTTTCAGACGTGCGTATCTCTTGGATTCGTCTAATTAGCTCTTCATAGTAGTCAAAAGGATGATCAGGGTTTTTTAGTCTTTCATCGTCTAGAACAAAACCTTTGATTATGTATTCTTTCAGTTTTTGTGTAGCCCAAATGCGGAATTGTGTGCCTCGATGAGATTTTACCCGATAACCAACAGATATAATAACATCAAGGTTATAAAAACTGGTAAGATATTTTTTACCGTCGGAAGCAGTTATTCGGAATTTCCTAATAACTGAGTTTTCTTCTAACTCACCTTCCTGAAAGACATTCTTGATATGTTCATTAATTGTCGGAATTGTTTTTTGAAAAAGATGAGCCATGCCTTTTTGCGAAAGCCAAACAGTTTCATTAAATAAGTGAACCTCTATTTTTATCTTGCCATCTTCTGTTTTATAAAAAAGAAATTCTGTTAATTCATCTTGTGTTATTAATTTATTGTTTTTATTATTTGTCATAAATCAAATTTCTTTATTCAGTTTTTCTCATGCAAATCCACTAAAAATTTATTTTCTTGTTTTATTATATCAGTCAAAAATCTTTTTTATTTTCTCAACGGGATTGCCACGCCCTCCGATAAATCGGAGTTCTCGCAATGACAGGTATTTTCAGCGGTTTTTGCTTTTTAGTTATCTAGTTATCTAGTTATCTAGTAATCTAGTAATCCAGTTATCTAATTTCTTAATTTATACTATCTTCATGTCCACCATCTATCTTTTCCGTCACGGCCAGACATATCACAACAAAAAAAGAAAAATTTCAGGCATCACAGAAACAAAACGAACACCACTTGGAATAAAGCAATCTCAAAATTTAGCCATTTTACTTAAAAACAAAAAAATTCATTTTGCCTATCAGTCGCCCTTACTGCGATCAAAAAATACTCTTAAATCAGTTTTAAAATATCACCCGGAATGTAAAAAAATTATTACCGACAATCGAATTGCCGAAAGAAGCTATGGTCAAATTGAAAATATGTTTTATCGACAAGTAATAAAAAAATATGGAAAAAGAAATTACAAGCTTTGGCGTTACAGTTATTTTACCCCTCCGCCCGGTGGTCAATCATTTGCTGATATAGAGCCAGGAATCCTTGATTTTATAAACCAACTAAAAGAAAAATACCAAAACAAAAAACAAGGGATTGCTATATCTGCCCACTGCGGATCTGTTAGGATTTTTAGAAAAATTGTCGAAAAAACTTCTGTCAAAACAGCTCTTTCATGGGAAATTCCCAACGCCAGATATTTTCAATACCAATTCTAAACTTTTTCTTTTATCAAACTCTCATCCATCTCTTCCGCTTTTTCAATCCCCATTAATTCCAAAACAGTCGCCGCCACATTACTCAAACCACCGTCTTTTAAATTAACTCCAATCAAATCTTCCTTTTTTCCAATTAGTGTACAAGTCACTGGATTAAAACCATGTGAAGCATCAATTTCTCCATTTTCATAAAGCATATGATCTGCATTGCCATGATCAGCTCCCAGCAAAACATAATAATCATTTTCAATTGCTTTCTTAATAATTTCACCCACACATTTATCAACTACTTCACACCCCTTTACTACCGCATCAAAAATACCACTATGTCCCACTAGATCAGCATTAGCAAAATTAACCAAAATAAAATCGTACTTTCCCAATTCTCCCAACACTTTGTCGCACACCTCTCTGGCAGACATTTCTGGCTTCATATCATAAGATTCTACCTCGGGACTATTTACCATCATTCTATCTTCTCCCTTAAAAGTCTTTTCTTTTTGCCCATTAAAAAAGAAAGTCACATGTGCGTATTTTTCTGTCTCAGCTATTTTTAATTGCGTTTTGCCATTTTTTGATAAGTATTCACCCAAACCATTTTCAATTTTTTCCATCTCAAAAGCCACCGGCAAATCCCAAGACTCGTCGTAACGGCACATACAAACCAAAAAAAGCTCATCGTTTTCCTGTAACCGAGTAGGGCACATTGGTAAATTTTTTAACATAGCAATCAATTGCCTTGATCTGTCACTTCGAAAATTAAACCAGATAAGAGAGTCGTTTTCTTTTACTAGTGCCACCGGCTCACTATCATTTTTAATAATAGTTGGTTCAACATAATAATCAGTTTTGACTCCTCTTTCATAAGCCATTTTTATTGCTTCCTCGACGGTACTTGCCTCATACCCTTGTCCATGAATTAACATGTCAAAAGCTTTTTCTGTCCGCTCCCAGTTAAGGTCTCTATCCATAGCAAAATACCTCCCGATTACACTAGCCACTTTGCCAACTTTTATCCTTTCAATTTCTTCTTCCAATCTTTTTAAAACATCCAGTGCTGACCTTTCGGGTACGTCTCTACCGTCCAGAATTAAATGTATAAAAATCTTACTCAAACCATTTACTTTTGCCAGTTCCATCAGTGCAAATAAATGATCCAAATCTGAGTGAACTCCAGCATCAAAAAACAATCCCATCAGGGGTAAGGTCGAATCACTTTTTTTACAGTTTTCGACTGCAGCTAATAAGTTTTTATTTTCAAAAAAACTTTTATCATTAATTGATCTATTAATTAATTCTTGCGGTTGCCATACTATTCGACCGGCTCCAAGAGTTAAATGTCCTACTTCACTACCACCCATCACACCTTTTGGATTGCCAACATCATTTCCCATGCATTTCAAAACAGCAGTAGGGAAGTCTTTTACATATTTATCATGGTTAGGAGTCTCGGCCGTCATTATGGCATTGCCATATTCACTGTCGCTATGTCCCCACCCATCTCTGATTATCAAAACTACTTTTTTCTTTTTCACTTATACTATTTTACACTTTTTTTATCTCAATAAATTTTCTAAAACTCCAGTCTTAACCCGCTTCTGTTTCGTACTTTTCTTTTCTAGTCTAATTACTATAAATACAAGAAAAATCATTCATTTTTAATTCTTAATTTTGATTTTTCACTTTCATAAATTTTTTTAAAATTATTACTAAAGTTCAAAACCCATTTTTGATCTCTAAACAACGGCCTCAAGTCTTCAAGAAGATATTTTTCTTTTACAGAATCAACTTTCTTATCCAATTCTATCAAAATCTTTTTCTTGTTTTTTATACCGGTCAATTCTTTTATTATTTCAAAGTTCGGTTTTATATTTTTTTCCAAAAACCAAATCAAATCAAAATAGTCCCGTCCTTTAAAATTCACTTTTTTACCTTTTTTAAAAGTTCGTTTCAAAATCGCTGTTATTTTACATCCAAACAAATCCGGTAAAGAATATCTTTTTAAAATAAAATTAAACTCACTGCTGGTTTTGACAGACAACTCTTCTTTATAGTTTTTAAATAAAACAGGGGATAAATCAATTCTTAGCAGTAATAGATTAGTCTCGCTTTTAATATTTTTCACCAAACCCAAATCACTCAAAATTGGAAATTTTAAAAATATTTGATGTCCATTACCGGCGATTTTAGTGTTGATTTTTTTAAACTGCATATTTTTTTGAAAGTAATTTTCTATATCCTTGCTAAAAGTTTCTATATTCATATTTTCAAAATCTTTTACATCAAAATCCAAATCTTCAGACAAGCGGGGCAAATCAAAACAAACACGCAAACAAGTTCCGCCCTTAAAAAGCAGTTTCTCTCCCCAAACTGAAGAAAACAAGAAATCCAAAACATAATACTGTAAATTTTCTTTCAATAAATTTCGCAAAAAACCAAAGTCAGCAGATTCTCGATTATCTTCAACTATTTTTTTAAGCCCATTCAATATCATCTTTAGTTTTCTTAATCATTAACCATATCTTTTTCATCTTTTTGCTTTTTGAAAATTCTACATATTTTCTAAACTCTTTCAAAATTTCTCTGTTAAGATTATCCCAATTAATCCTCAGTCCTTCTTTTAATTCATATTTTAAATTCCCCAGATTTCGTTTCAGATATAAATAATCAAACAATGCTTTAGCTGTACTGGCAATTCTTATTTTATATCTGCCCTTAACTACAGTTTTATATCCAAAAAATAAACTTTCTCCAATGTTGCTATAAACAAAATCTACCAATTCACCAGACAAAACGCGCGTAGATTTAAGAGTAATATTTGTTATTGAGTGTATTATTTCCGGAATAATTCCATTTTTAGCCAACACATATTCCAAAGAAATATAAGAAGGATAGCAAATTTTATTTGCCAAAAATTCAACATATGCAGTTTTGTCCTTTATGTTTTTTAAATAGTTTGAACTAACATACAAACCTTTTTTAATTGGAATCAAATATTTTCTATCCAAAAATCGTTGTACTGTTTTGTCTAAATTCTTATCACTTTTACCCAAAACCATAGCCACTCCCTTTTTGTTAAAAAAAGGCAGTTTGTCTAATTCTTCTATTTCATATTTTATTTTAGCTTTGCTACTCATATAGTAGTAATTCTAAAACAAAAATCTTAATTTGTCAATATCTATTCTGAAACTACTACCAAAACAGTAGTAATTCCAAAATAAAATGTCCACTTTTTTACTTGATTTTTTTTGGTTCCACCACTCTATAAACTTTCTCCCCCAATCCTCCTTTTGGTACAAGTTCAAATCCAGCCTTCGGCAAATGTACATGTCTCACTCTGCGATCCTTTACTTCTGTTTCACTTGGAATAGGACCATTGCAATATTGATGAGACACACGACAAAGACCCTTATCTCCAAGCTCTCCGCAGTGCAATAAGCTTGGTTCGGTAGCGATCGTTCCTCTTATAATTACCACTCCTATTGAATCCGGCACATCTGGATTTGGGTAGCGTTGTTCGGGATAACATCGCTCCGTAGCCATTCTTTTAAACACTGATTCTTTGATTTGAATTATTTTCATATCTTTTTTTAACAGAACCAGTCTTATCTTTTCACCCCACATTTTTAAATCAAAAATTTTATTTTCAAAGCTGGATCAGTCAAAAAACTTAACATAAACATTCAAAAAACAACTTTTAACTTAAAACAATCTTGTGTTACTATCTATATCACCATGCAAAAATACAGATTTCCCACACTTTCCAGTATCTTAAAAGTCAAGATTGGCACCAAATACGTTTGGGAAAAAAGAGTTGCCCAGCAAAACTCTTTAATTCATCTTCTTGAAAACATGTATGGGATCAAACTTAATTTTCGTGCTTTCTCTTTTTATCCTAATTATCTTTATTTTGGCATGCCCATCACTTCCCATCCAAACATAAAAAAAGCAAAATTACTATGGCAAAAAATAGATAAAGTATTTGAAAAAAATCGATGGAAAACTCATTCTGCCTACAAATACGTAGATCCAAATTTAGATGTACCAAAAGATTTTGATTCTTTTGAAGATCTTGGTTTTGGTCATGTTCAACTTTTATTATCAGAATTAGTTTTATTAGATTTCAACTATCCTTCTCATGGGGTTGGTCTAGAGACCAACCTTTCTTTGCTCCAACCCTTAATTGGTTTTTCCAAAAATTCGATTTCTCGTATGGTAAAAGGTCGACCCGGCAGTTTGATTCTAAAATATAAAACAGAAGAAGAATTATTAAAAATACTTTGTCAAATTTCTAAAAGAAAAAGTTATCGAAAGGAACCATTCTACATAAAAAAGTGCCCAAACCACCCATTAAAGGCAGTATTTAAAGGGAAAACTTGTCTCAATTGTCTTTTCAAAAACAATCTTCACTAAACACACTCCACTAAAAAATACTCCGTCATTATTTCATCAACACTAAATCAAATTTTTATCTTCGGCGAATTTTTTAAAACTTCTATCATAGGTCGCTTCCGCTTCTTTAGAAAAACAACAAGCCGGCAATGCGCCTTTTTCCAAATGATATTTTAAACATTCACAACACAACCCCTTTCTGGGACATCCATTATAGGTACAGGGACAATTTTTTAAATTTTTATTTTTATTTACACAATCACTCATTTTTTAATTCTTCTTCGATTCGCATTAATCTATTATATTTCACCACTCTCTCTCCTCTGGTCGGCCCAACTTTAATATATGCGCTTCCCATAGCCACCGCCAAATCTACCATAAATGTATCAATTGTTTCCCCACCTCCCCGATGACTTGGAACTGTTATAAATCCTTTCTCTTTTGCCAATAAACAGCAGTCCACTGTTTCACTCAAACTGCCGGCCTGATTAAGTTTTATAAGTATTCCATTGGCCGCTTGTCCTTCAATTGCTTTCTGCCACAAGCCTTTATTAGTTACCGTCAGGTCATCTCCGATATTTATTACACTTCCTAATTGTTTTGTTAGCTCTACCCAATTTTCCCAATCGCTTTCATCCAGCATATCCTCAACTGTCACAATTGAATATTTTCTTATCCATCTTAAATAATATTCAATCAACTCCTTGCTTGTTAATTTTTTATTTTCCAATTTCAAATCATATACTCCGTTTGCGAAAAATTCCGACGCCGCCGCATCCAGCGACAATCCGGCATCTTTGCCAATTTTATGTCCCGATTTTTCAATCGCTTCTGTCAAATATTCCAACGGTTTTTCATTATTTTCAATCCCGCTTGGAGCAAAAGCTCCTTCATTGCCAACATTTACATTCAAACCTTCTCTTTTTAAAATTTCTCTCAAAGATTCATATATCTCCATCCCGATTTCCATACAGTCTTTGATTGATTTTTTACTCAATATTGTTATCAAATATTCTTGTAAATCAGTTGTGTTGTCAGCATGCTTACCTCCTTCAATCATTACAATCATTGGTCTTGGCAAAACCCAACCGTCTGATTCCACCTCGTAAGCCTTTCTTAAATATTTATACAAAGCCATTTTTTCTTCTTCTGCTTCTGCTCTGGCCACTGCCAAAGAAACCGCCAAAATTGCGTTTCCTCCCAGCCTTGACTTGTTTTGAGTCCCGTCTAATTCCCTCATTATCCGATCTATTTCTCTTTGGTCTTCTGCATCCTGTCCAATCAAAATATTCTTAATCTCTCTATTTATATTCAAAACAGCTTTTAACATTCCGTTTCCGTTATAGCGATCCATATCGCCATCCAAAAGCACCGTTGCTTCCTTGCTTCCCGCCGACGCTCCATAGGGGACTGAAGCCAGACCCACAGCCCCAGATACCAGTTCCACCTCCGCTTCAACGGTTGGATTCCCCCCCGAAGCCAAAATCTCCCTAGCCCTTATATCCTTTATTCTTGACATGGTTTATTTTAACATTCAAATATACATGAAAACTTTAATAAAACTTAAAACTAATCCAGCAAAAAACAAAAACAAAAAAACTCTTTTTGATTTAGCTAAAAAAGCAAAGTCTTTAGGAAAAAGTAACATAGTCGCTAATTTTGACAAATATTTACCAAAAAACTTACAATGAATATTTTTGTTGACGCCAGTTTTTTAGTTGCCCTTATAAACAAAGATGATCCTTCTTTTGGCAAGGCAGACAAAATAATTAAAAATCTTAACGACGTAAGTCTTTTTTCCAATCAAATAGTAAAATACGAAGCAGTAAATGTTATTTCCAGAAAATGGGGGATTGCGCAAACAAAAAAATTTATGAAATGGCTAAAAAACTCAGAACTTACCATTATCAGTATTAATGAAGAAATCTGGCAAATTGCATATAAAAACTTAATTAAATCTTTTACTAAAAAAGGCCCCAATCTCTTTGATTACTTACATTTCGCCACTATGAAAAAATATCAAATAAAGCAAGTTCTCACCTTTGATAAACACTTCCAAAGCTTCGGCTTTCAAACTCTCCCTTGACCTTACACTGTCTTCTGTTGTATTATCAGTACTAGCAATCAATTGCTAAATTTGCCTTTCAATTACTAATTTAATTTACTAAATCTTAAATATATGTCAAAAACAAATATCAATCCTATCGCCGGTTACCTAGTTGTCGAACCAAAACAAAAAGAACAAACTACTCAATCCGGTATTGTTTTACCCGATTCTCACGACGAAAAACCTCAAGAAGGTAAAGTGCTTGCAGTTGGTGCCGATTTTACTACCGATTATGGTACAAAGAAATCAGCTCCCTGTAAAACTGGTGATACCGTCGTTTATCGCGAATGGGGCGGAAAAGAATATAAAAATGGTGATCGTCAATTATTAATACTTAAATTCGACGACATCATGGCTATATTAAAATAACACCCGTCATCCCGAGCGCAGTCGAGGGATCCCAATGGAGTTCCATTACAACGCGATAACAAATAATTAATAATTAATTTAAATTTAAATAAAACTATGGCAAAACAATTAATTTTCGGGCAAGATGCCCGCCAATCATTATTAAAAGGTATCAACATTTTGGCTGATGCCGTTGTTACTACACTAGGTCCTAAAGGTCGCAATGTGGGAATTGACAAAAAATGGGGCGCTCCAAACATTATTCACGACGGAGTTACGGTAGCCAAAGAAATAGATCTGGAAAATCCTTTTGAAAACATGGGTGCTCAACTTTTGAAAGAAGCAGCTACCAAAACCAATGATCTGGCCGGAGATGGGACTACTACTGCCACACTTTTGGCTCAAGCTATTGCTAACAAAGGCCTTCAAAATGTTACCGCCGGTTCTAACCCGATGATGATTAGAAAAGGTTTAGAGAAAGGATTAAAAGTCCTATTAAAAGAAATTAACAAAATGAAGACAAATATCAAGCAGGATGATGCCAGTTCCATCGCCAATGTAGCTACCATTTCAGCCGCTGACGCAGAAATCGGCCAAAAAATTGCTGATGCCGTAGTCAAAGTCGGTCGCGATGGCCTTATAACTGCCGAGGAAGGCAAGGGTTTGGAAATAGAAACCAAAGAAACTTCCGGTATGGAGTTTGACCAAGGTTTTCTTTCTCCTTATTTTGCTACCAACACAGAAACAATGGAAGCAACCATAGAAAAACCATACATTATCATTACTGATAAAAAAATCAGCTCTATCCAGGATATTCTTCCTTTTTTGGAAAAGTTAGTCAAATTAACCAAAAACTTTGTCATTATTTCTGAAGAAGTCGATGGCGAAGCCTTGGCTACACTGGTAGTCAACAAACTCCGAGGTACCTTTAACGTTTTGGCAGTCAAAGCTCCGGGTTTTGGTGATAGAAGAAAAGCCATGTTAGAAGATATTGCTGTTTTAACCGGCGGTAGAGTAATTTCAGAAGATACCGGCGCCAAATTCGACAGTATTGATCCGCAGGAATACTGTGGTAAGGCTGATTCGATTACTGCCGACAAAGATAATTGTCGAGTCATCGGCGGAGCCGGTTCCCGGTCTGATGTTAACGCCAGAGTTTCTCAGCTAAGAACTCAAATGGATAAATCGGATTCTGATTATGACAAAGAAAAACTCCAAGAAAGAATTGCCAAATTAGTTGGCGGTGCTATAGTTCTTGAAGTTGGCGGAGCCAGTGAAATGGAAATGAAAGAAAAACTAGAAAGAGTCAAAGATGCTATTGGTGCTACCAAAGCCGCAGTGGAAGAGGGAATCCTCCCTGGCGGTGGCATATCTCTTATTAAAGCATCTTTTGCTCTTGATAAGTTGGAAACGGAAACTGCCGAAGAACAGGTCGGTATAGATATTCTGAAATATGCTCTAGAACAACCGCTTCGCATGCTGGCTCAAAACGCCGGCGAAGACAGTGGCTATATTCTCAATCTAGTCAGAGACAAACTAATCAAAGATCCAAAATCAGACTATGGTTATAATGCTGCTACTGGAGCTTTTGAATCCATGTCCAAAGCTGGAGTTTTGGACCCGGCCATGGTGACAAAATCAGCCCTAATTAACGCTGTTTCAGTAGGAACTATGATTTTGACCACCGAAGTTTTAATCACCGATATTCCAGAAGAAAAGTCTCCGGCTATGCCAACTCCAGGAATGGGCGGTGGCATGCCAGGCATGATGTAAACAAATTCCCGTCATTACCCCGAGCCTTTTGTAGGGGCGACCCTTGCGGTCGCCCGTTGTCATAGTAACGTGTCCGTCTTTGGAGGATCCCACTGGAATTAAAATCCTATCCCTAATTTTTTTCTTATATTACAAAAAAATCAAAATTATAGTAATATAAAACTATGTTACGACAACAACAAGACAGACAAATTACTCGCATTACCGTAGTTCCTTCTATTTGTCGTGCTACCGGAAACCCTTGGCCACCAAGGTTTTCTGCACAAGGAGTCACTGGTGATGGAGGTGCTAGAATAATCGCTTGTGGTAAACGTAGACCAGGTACCTGTACCCACCCTCCAGGTTCTGCTGGTCCCGGTAGTTGTACTCTCGATGATGGCTTGACCTTGGTAGTACCGGGACGTCATTTTGAAACCGCAGTAGAATTAGCCTTATAGGTAATCTCATTTCTTCAATCTCTCTATTCCTTCGGATTTATTAATTTAAGTTTTGTCAGTTTTTAACCGATAAATAAAAACTTTTTTAAATAAGGTATATTTATAAATACTATGAAAACAAAAATAACAACCAAAATCCCGCACTCGGTTGTTTTATTTAATCAAAAACAAGTTCGTCGTTATTGGAACGAAAAAAAAGAACAATGGTATTTTTCCATTATTGACATAATTGAAATATTAACCAAAAGCTCAAGACCAAGAAAATACTGGAACGATTTAAAAAGCAAGTTATCTAACGAAGGAAGTGAAGTGTCCGAAAAAATCGGACACTTGAAAATGATAGCCCCAGATGGAAAAAAACGCAAAACAGACGTAGCAAGCACAGAAACATTATTACGATTAATTCAATCCATTCCATCTCCCAAAGCCGAACCATTTAAACTTTGGTTGGCCAAGGTAGGTAAAGAAAGACTTGATGAAATTGCGGATCCGGAAAAAGCATTTAACAGAGCAATTAAAACTTATTCACAAAAAGGATATTCAAAAGAATGGATTAATCAAAGGTTAAAAAGCATTGAAGTAAGAAAAGAGCTAACTGATGAATGGCAAACAAGGGGAGTCAAGGAAGGAATAGAATTTGCCATTCTTACAGATGAAATCACTCACGCTTGGTCAGAAATGAGTATTAAGCAATATAAAAAATTCAAAAATCTCAAAAAGGAAAACCTTCGTGACAATATGACCAATTTGGAATTAGTGCTTAATATGCTAGCCGAAGCAACTACAACAGAAATATCAAAAGAAAAGAAACCAAAAACATTTCCTGCCAACCGTCAAATTGCCAAACAAGGAGGTAAAATCGCCGGTAATACTAGGAAAGAAATAGAAAAACAAACAGGAAAAAAAATTGTTTCCTCTAAAAACATCAAACAATTAAGAAGTCAGAAATTAAAAAAATTAAATTAACACTATGAAGACAAAAATAATTGCCACCATTGGCCCAGCTACTTTAAACAAAGACATTTTTAACCGACTCATTGACGCCGGCGTTGATTACATCAGAATCAACAGTGCTTATGGAGACTATAATCAATACGACCAAATTTTAAACAATCTAAAAAATCACCCCAGAGCCAAACAAATTAAAACAATTTTTGATATCAAATCACCCACTGTTTTGGATTATTTTACCAAAAACAAACTTGATATTATTGCTATTTCTTTTACAGAATCCGCCAATCAAATCAAAAAAATAAAACAATTGGCTCCAAAATCTCAAATTATTTCCAAAATAGAATCCAAAAATGGTCTAAAAAACTTTTGCCAAATTTTGCCTGAAACTTGGGGAGTAATGGTAGCTAGGGGGGATTTGGAAAAAGCAGTTTCTTTGGAAAAAGTTCCTTGTCTTCAAAAAGGTATTTGTCAACAGGCCATAGCTCAAAATAAATTTTTAGTTGTTGCCACCGAAATGCTTTTAACCATGGTCAACGAAGATAATCCCACTTTAGCCGAAGCTTCTGATATTGCCAATGCTATTTTTGATAAAGTTTCGGCCGTCATGCTTTCAGAAGAAACGGCCATAGGCAAATATCCGACTAAATCGGTTCAATGGATGAAAAAAATCGTCAAAAGCACCGAAGAATGCGTTTACGATTCCTGCAGTCTCATTTCTTGGTAAACAAAAACTTCCGCTTGACAACTCCATCAACTTGATTTACAATTAGTACATAAAACATACTAATTATGAATCAAGTACAAAATCTAAAAAAACTAGAAAATCTCAGTTATTTCGATAAAAACACTCTGTCGCAATATACTGATCTTTCTGATAATTCTCTCTATACAAATATCAATCGATGGATAAAAAATGAAAAAATTATCCAACTCAAAAAAGGTTTATATGTCACCGGTTCTTATTTCAATAAACTTGCCGACAAAGATATTTATATTGAATTTATCGCCAACAAACTCAAAACCCCTTCTTATCTTAGTTTAGAATATGTGCTCAACAAATATAGTATTTTGACCCAAGCTATTTTTTCTCACACCTCCATTACTCTTAAATCAAAAAAAACTTTTTCAAATAAATTTGGAACTTTTCTTTACAAAAACATAAAAGACGATCTTTTTACTGGATATCAAATAATAAAAAAGGGCCAATTTGAAATTAAACAAGCTACAAAAGCAAAAGCTCTATTTGATTATCTTTATCAAAAAACCTGTAAAACTAAAGACATTACCAAAGGTCTTTTATTATCATATAGACTAAACCTTGACGAATTTACCAATAAAAACATAAAAGAATTTTCAATTTATTGCCAAAAAGCAAAAATCAAAAAATACGAAACTTTACCCAATTTAATAAAAGAGCTACATGATTATTAAAGAACTGGAAAAGATAGTCCAAGAAGAAAAAGCAAAAAACTCACTTGGTTTATATATACGCAACCTGCTTAAAGAATATCTTCAGGTTTACATACTCTATTATATTTACACTTCAAAAGAGTATCAAAAGAACTTAATTTTTACCGGAGGAACATGTTTACGCCATTTTTATAATCTTGAGCGTCTTTCCGAAGATCTTGATTTTGACTATATAAAAGAATTTGACACAAAAATACTGCAACAAAGCATAACTGATTTTTTTGCCAAAAAATACAAATACAAAATCCTAAGTTCCTTAAAACAGCAAGGTAGACAACTCCTTTTAAAATTTCCTGTTTTGCATAGTTTGGGTCTAGCAACAAAAGAAGAGAGTGATTTACTTTATGTCAAAATTGATTTATCAAAGAACCCATCAAAACATTACAAAAGTATAGTTAGTTCAAAAAGCAAATTTGGATTTAATTTTGTTGCCATACATTATGATTTAAGTAATTTAATGACAGGTAAAATTCATGCTATTTTAACTCGCCAATTTCTAAAAGGCAGAGATTATTTTGATTTGCTTTTTTTCTTAAAAAATTCAACTCAGCCAAATCTCAAAAGATTATCTGATATCTTAAACCAAAAGATAACAAAGAAAAAGTTAGAAAAAATTCTGGACAAAAAAGTAGAAGAATTAACCACAAAATACAAAAATCAATTTCAATCCGATCTAGCCCCTCTTATCAAAAACCCAGATACTTTAGATCTATACATCAACAACTACAAAAACGAATACCTCCGTAATAAAAAATACACTTAAAAATTTCTAAAACAACCCGCCCAATTTTTCCCAGCCAACAACTGTCCCTAGTGACCTTTTTTGCCCCTCATTTCCTCCATAAACAACAAAAGAATTTTTTGGATCAGTTTTACTTAAATTTTGCCAATAGGAAAGATTTTTAAAAAAATTAGATGAAATAGTTTGTCCTGACTTTATTTCAACAGCTTTAATTTTTCCACCTTCTTCAATTAAGCAATCTATTTCATGTCCGCTTTTATCCCTAAAATAACTAAGATTCATTATTTTCCCTCTATTAAAACGATTTTTAACCAATTCCGATATTACAAATGTTTCAAACAAGGATCCACGCAAAGGGTGGGTAATTAATTGTCTTTTGTTTTCTATTCCCAAAAGCGAACAAGCCAAGCCGGTATCATAAAAATATAATTTTGGTGATTTAATCAATCTTTTATTAAAGTTTTTTCTATAAGGCGGTAGTAAATAAATAATATAACTGGCCTCAAGTATCGAAAGCCATGAATTTGCCGTATTGTGACTAATACCACAGTCATTTGCAAAAGAAGAAAGACTCAAAATTTGTCCTGTTCTGCCGGCGCAAAGTCGTAAAAACCGTTGAAATAGTCGCAAATTATTTACATTTTTAATTTGTCGCACATCGCGCTCAAGGTAAGTCTGAACATAGTTAATATACCAATCGAAAGCATTAAGTTTTTTATCCCAAATTCGAGGATAAAAACCGGTAAATAAAACAGAATCAAGATTATTACCAAAAACAATTTTACTGTTTTTAAGTTCTTCAAATCCAAAAGGGAGAAGCGATAAAATGCCAACACGACCAGCCAGACTTTGAGAAATTTTTTCCATAAGCAAAAAATTCTGCGATCCGGAAAGAACATACATCCCGTTTTTGCCTATTTCATCTGTAAGTGTTTGTAGATACGAAAAAAGTCGAGGTACTTTTTGTATTTCATCAAAAATTACAGGTGCTGGAAAAGTAGCCAAGAATCTTTTTGGATCTTCCTCTGCAAAAGCTCTTTTATCTGGATCTTCCAAAGAAACATAAGTTCGTTTTGGAAATAAATGTTTTAAAAGTGTTGTTTTCCCGGATTGACGCGGACCTGTAATAGTTACAATCGGAAAAGATTTTAAATAACCTTTAATTTTTTTGCTTAATTCTCTTTTAATCATATAAAACGAGTATAAGCCATACTGGACAAATTGTCAATCTAATTCTCAATTTGTCCAAAACTCCAATCACAAATTTATTGCTGATAGTTTATTTGATTTATAATTACTATAAACATGAATTTAAACAATATAAAAATCAGAATTCTAAAACAAACCAAAAAATATTTCTTTTATCGATTGTGCCAACCTTGTCGCTATAAAACATTACAACCTAGACAAAATCTTCTCCTTCGACAAATTTTATCCAAAAACCCTCCATTTTTGTTAAAATACATTCACTGACACGGTGGCCGAGCGGTTAGGCAATGGTCTGCAAAACCATGTAGGCGGGTTCAACTCCCGCTCGTGTCTCATTTTTACTGTAAAATAGGCAATGGTTGTTACTCCAAAAATTACCATTGGAATTGTTACCCATAATTGTCTCAAGTACACCAAGCTGTTTCTAAAATACCTAAGACTTAATGCCGATATTCCCTACCAGCTTATTGTTATTGATAACCACTCCACTGACGGCACTGTTGATTACCTGTCCAAGCAAAAGGATCTATTGTTAGTAGCTAATAAAAGAAACTATGGTTTTGCTTATGCCAATAATCAGGCATTTAGCAGAAGCAAAACTCCTCTTTTTTTAGGGGTTAACAACGATACAGTAATTTTCCCCAGATTTTTAAGTCGATTAGTTACTTATGTTAAGAAATATCCAAGATATTCTCAATTCGGTGTCTACTCTAACTGCATTGCCGCTCTCAACCCCTATACTCGACAACCAATAGACAAAGAAATCAAACAGAGTTTTGAAGAATCTGTTTCTCCTGCAAATATTGTTAAGCAATATTACGGCGATATGAATCAATTTTCACAAAAATTTGCTCAATCTAATCCTGGTATTCAAATACTTGAGACTCCTCCACACTTTACCGGTGGCTGGTGTTTTTTGGTTCGTGCTCAAGAAGTCAAACAAGTTGGAGGTCTTTTTGATACTCGTTTTAAAATTGGTTTTTGGGAAGATGTTGATTTAAGCTGGCGTTTAGCCAAAATTGGCAAAATCGTTCATCTTAATAATCTTTATATTCATCACTTTGCTAACATCTCTTTTAAAAACAATAAACTTAAAAAATCAAATCATGCCATCAGTCGGGCTAATGCCCTCCGTTTTGCCGAAAAATGGAGCCAAGATATCAGGTCGTTTTTTAAATCAAAGTTTAGCCAAGGACTTACTCTCAAAGACATTACCAAGAAATATTTTATTTTTAAAGCATATTTTGGATCCGAAGACGACTTGGGTGACAAAGAAAGCAAATTAAAATCGGAATTTATCAATAGCAAGATCGGTTTTAAAGACTTTTTGCTAAGCAGTAAGAAATAAAGCGTCTCACTATTTTCCTGTTCTCACTTTTACATTTTCCGGTCTTATTAACATTTCTCTTAACGATTCCGCCCCAGTATTAGTGCCTCTGCATTGCGGACACACATCTCTTGGTGGAAAAATTTTTATCCCACAATCTTCACATACCTCACCAGCCAATCTGTATCTTTGTTGTTGTAATCTCCAATCCCCGATAATCATTTTTTCTCAAACCCCATCTACAAACAAATCAATCTGATTCCCCCCCAAAACTTTTACTGTCCAAAAAAGCAAATAAGCAAAAATCAAAACTTCAATTACCATAGTCAATCCAAAAATCATTCCCACCGAACTCAAAATTTGCCCATAAAACCAATAATCGGTTACTACTCTGGCGCTTATATACATCAACACCGGAAATAGGGCTGTAGCGCTAATCAACAAAAACTGAGATTTATCTCTTTTTGCTTTTATGGTTCTTAAGGTCAAAAAAGGTTGATAACTCAAAAGATATAAATTACAACACCAACCCCAAACCTGTCTAATTATCAACAAAACACTTAATTTAATTATTTTCTTCATGTATTTTTTTAAACTTTCTTCTGGCTCTTAACAACCTTGACTCCACCGCCTTAACGCTGATTTCTAATTTTTTTGCAATTTCTTTAACCTTTAACCCGTCTATATATTTAAGTCGCAATATTTTTCTATATCCTTCGCTTACTCTTCTAAAAGTTTCTTTTATTTCTTCCTTTAACTCATTTTTAAGGCTATTTCCTTCCGGTCCTAAAGCCTTTTGTGCCACCCCCTCAATTCCGGGCATAGCCGAAAACAAAACGGTTTTTAATTTCTTTTTTCTGTAATAATCAATAATTTTATGTTTGGCAATACCACAAAGCCAGCTAAATTCGCTTGATTTTCTCGAAAAACTTGGTAGAGAATTCCATCCTGCCAAAAGTATCGTGTTTACCAATTCTTCTACATCTTCGTCCTTGTCAACCTTTTTCCTTACAAATCCATTAATACTTTTGTAGTATTTCTCGTAAAATTCCTTCATCCCCTTGATTTTACCAACCATTCAATGCTTTAATTACTAAGAAAGGGAATATTATGGGAAACTTAATGAGTATAAGCAGTAATTTTGATATCGCTTTTTTTTCTCGCACTCTTCTTTTGGGTTTCATCATATTTGGCCTCATGCTCATCATAATGACTATTCTTTTTGGCCTTTCTATTAAAGAAATCAACAACAAAAAAAACAGAATAATAGTTTCAATTATTCTTTGTCTCTCTCTTTCCTTTTTGATTAACCGTTTAAACAGTCCAAATCACTTTTCCTCTAAAGCCACTGATCAGCCACCAATTCCTGACATACAGACACCTTAACCTTTTTCAATGTAATATTAATTAATGAATCTCTTTTTTTCTCCGCAAACCAAAAAACTCCAAAAGTTATCATGGCAATTAAGACAAGATCTTATAGACATGTCCTATTATGCCGGCCATATTCATATTGGCGGATCTCTCTCCGCTCTTGATCTTATTCTTTCGGTATATCTTTCGGATATTTTCAATTTTTCCCAAAACAAGCGAATGCGAAGTCCGCCTGTGGTGGACGCATCAAAGAGAACAGACGATAATTTTATTCTCTCTCCGGGCCACACTTGCCCCGCTCTTTATGTAGTTTTAGCTTATCTCAAATATTTCTCAAAAGTAGAATTAAAAAATTACAATAAAATGGGATCTATCCTACAAGGTCATGTATCAAAAGATGTCCCTGGTGTTCTTTATTCTTCCGGTTCTTTGGGGCAGGGTCTTTCTTTTGCCTCTGGTTTAGCTCTTGCCGATAAACTAGACAAGAAAAGCCGATACACCATATGTTTAACTTCTGACGGTGAACACCAAGAAGGTCAAATATGGGAAGCCCTTATGTTTGCCAATAAATATAAACTCAATAAACTAATCAACATTGTTGATTGCAACAAATATCAAATAAATGGCTCTACCCAAGATATTATGCCCCTTGACGATCTGGCCGCCAAATATATCCATTTTGGCTGGACTGTAAAAGAAGTAAATGGTCACGATTTTAATCAAATTACAAAAATGCTAAAACTAGCCAAACAATCAGATCGCCCCGTTTGTATTATCGCTCATACAACTTTTGGCAAAGGAATTTCTTTTATGCAGTACGATTACAACTTTCACAGTCTTGACCGTTTAACCGATTTTCAATACAAAAAAGCCCAAAAAGAAATTAAAAACCACCTTAAATAATATGTCAAATAAAAAACCAACACTATCATCCACCCGCCAAGCTTTTGGTGACACTCTTAACCTTATGGCTTCCAAAAATAAAAACATTTTTGTTGTTTCGGTCGATCTTAAATCATCTCTCAAATTATCGAAATTTGCCAAAAAATATCCAAACAGATTTATTGAATGTGGAGTAGCCGAACAAAACGCCACTGCTATAGCCGCAGGTCTGGCTAAATCAGGCAAAACTGTTTTTTTGTGTTCTTATTCTTCCTTCTCTCCGGCCATAAATTGGGCCGTTATCAAGCAATCAATTTGTTACAACAATTGCAATGTAAAAATAATTAGTGCTCATTCTGGTCTGTTGACTTCAGCCTATGGTGCTACCCATCAAATGTTGGAAGATATTGCTCTAGTACGGGTTTTGCCAAACATGGAAGTTTTTTCTCCCTGTGATGCCATAGAGACAAAAAAAATTATCAGTGTCGTGGCCAACAGTAAAACCCCTGCTTATGTCCGTCTCGTCCGTCCCGACACTCCCTTGTTTTTTGACAAAAAACTATCTTTCACTATTGGTAAATCTCATGTATTAAAAAAAGGCAAAGACATAACTATTTTGGGCCACGGTCCAATTTTGCATTCTGCTTTTCAAATCCATAATCAATCATTAGCCAAACTTTCCTTAGAAATTATCAACTGTTCCTCCATAAAACCGCTTGATTCAAAAACTATCCTAAAAAGTGTTAAAAAAACCGGCAGGTTGATTGTAATAGAAGATCACCAAAAAATTGGTGGATTGGGCGAGGCTATTGCACACTTGTTGCTGGAAAACAATTTATCGCCAAAATTTATTCATCTTGCCGTTGATAATCAGTTTGGTCAATCAGCCCGCCACTGTCAAGAACTTTACGATTACTATAATATTGGTATTAAAGCTTTAACATCCGCAATCAAAAAAATTATTTCTTAATTCTTAATTTTTCATAAAACATCATGAGCAAAAAAGACAACTCAGCCATTTTTTTCAATCAAAAACACATTCGTCGTCATTGGGATCAAAACAAAGAATTATGGTATTTTTCGATTATAGATATAATTGAAATTTTGACAGACAGCCCAAGACCAAGGAAATACTGGCACGCTTTGAAAATCAAATTAAAGGGAGAAGGAAGTCAACTGTCCCAAAAAATGGGACAGTTGAAAATGAAAGCCCAAGATGGAAAAATGAGGCCAACTGATGTTTTGGACACCGAAAATCTTTTAAGACTTATCCAGTCCATTCCTTCTCCTAAGGTCGAACCGTTTAAACTCTGGCTAGCCAAGGTTGGTTATCAAAGAATTGAAGAAACCGAAGACCCAGAACTAGCCATTAATAGGGCTATGCAAACTTACCTCAAAAAAGGCTATTCCAAAGACTGGATTAATCAAAGATTAAAGACAATTGAAGTTAGAAAAGAATTGACCAATGAATGGCAAAACAGAGGCGTCAATCAAGGAATGGAATTTGCTATTTTAACTGATGAAATCACCAAGGCATGGTCAGGTAAATCAGTTAAGCAGTATAAACAATTTAAAAAACTCAAAAAACAAAATCTTAGAGATAATATGACCAATTTAGAGTTAATTTTAAACATGTTGGCCGAAGCTACGACAACAGAAATTTCCAAAAAAAAGAAACCTGAAACCTTTAAACAAAATCGTCAAATAGCTAAAAAAGGAGGCCAAATAGCCGGACAAGCCAGACGGGGTATTGAAGCCCAAACTGGACATAGTTTAATCTCTCCCAAAAACACTAATCATTTACAGCTTTCAAATTTAAAAAAAATTAACCCTTAACCCTTATTTTTTTAATTCTTAATTAATCACTATGCTTTCTCTAAATCAACTCTTAAACCAATATAAACAAGAAAAAAAAGCCATATCTGCTTTTAACATCGATTGTTTTGAAATTTATCAAGCAATCGAAGAAGTTGTTGCCGAAACAAATCTTCCCTGCATAGTCCAACTGTCTCCCAATCAGGATCAATTTATCCAAGCCGAACGCCTTTTTTTACTTGTCAAAAAAGCCAACATCGAAGGTTTGCCTATTTATCTTAATATGGATCACGGTAAAGACCCGGCTAGATTGGAAAAATTAGCCAAGCTTGGTTTTGATATGATTCACTTTGATGGTTCAATTTTTGATTATGACAAAAATTTAGATCTTGCCAAAACCTTAATAGATAAAATTAAAAGTTTGTCTTTAAACACAATCGTTGAAGTCGAATTTAATAGGATAAAAGCCATAGATAATTCAACTTCTCAAGATATATTTACCAAACCTGATCAGGCCAAAGATTTTATTTTAAAATCAAAGGCCAATCTTTTGGCAGTTTCCATTGGCAATCTTCATGGTGTAAATATAAATCGACCGGAACAGCTAGATATTTCTCTTTTATCAAAAATTGCCACCAATTTTCCAACAAATTCTTTTTTTACTCTTCATGGCGGTTCCGGCATTCCCCAAGATCAAATTAAACAAGCCATAAACTTAGGGGTTGTAAAAGTAAACATCAATACCGATCTTCGGCTTAAATTTAGAGACTCACTTCGCAATTCCATAAACAACACTAACTCCGAAAAAATTTATGAATACATGACTCCAGTAATAAACGATCTTAAAGAAATCATTAAGGAAAAATTAATACAACTGTCATCGTGAGCATAGCATGGCGATCTAATCGGGAAACAGCTGTCATTGCGAGGAAATCACGTTTAAATTTCTTAATTTATTACGTGACGACGTGGCAATCCCGTCGGAATCGAAAACTATATTATTAATTTATATTTTAGATTTGTGATTTAATTACATTATGCTCGACACAATCTCCATCGGCGCCGCCACTGTCGATATTTTTATAAAATCCGAAAGTTTCTCTGTTCAGGATAATTCATCCTGCTCAAATAACCTGTCTCTTGTTTTACCTTATGCTTCAAAGGAGGAGATAAACCAAAGCCTGATTTGTTCCGGTGGTGGTGCCACTAACTCATCAGTTGCTTTTTCTCGTCTAGGCCTAAAGTCAGCCTGTGTCTCTCTTTTTGGTCAAGATAACTTAAGTAATTATGTTTTAACAGATTTAAAAAACGAAAAAGTAAATTACAAACATTCAATTCGTTTGAAAAAAGATAATACTGATTTTTCTGTTATTATTATCGCTCCGGATGGCGCCCGTACCATTCTTGTTAACAGGGGTAGTTCTTGCTTGGAAAAACAGCACATAGACTGGGATTTTTTAAAAAAAACTAAATGGCTTTATATTACATCCCTAGAAGGCAATCTTGATCTTTTGGAAAACTTAATTGGTTTTGGCACAGAGAACAATATCAAAATTTCTCTTAATCCGGGTTCCCGCGAATTAGCTCAAAAAAAACTTCTCAAAAGCTTTTTGCCTTATATAGATTTTCTTTTACTAAACAAAGAAGAATCGGAAACACTTGCTGGTCTCAAATCAGATCATCGGGATTTTTGGTCGGAATTAAAGTCAACTGGTTCAAAAATCACAGCGGTTACAAAAGGGCGTAACGGGGCCTATATTATCTCAGATTCTCAAACTATTTTTTCTCCTATCATTAGTACTGTTCCGCAAGATGAAACAGGAGCGGGGGATTCCTTTGGCTCCGCCTTTGTTGCCGGATTAATTCACCAGCAAGACATTCAAACCTGTCTTAATTGGGCTATCCACAATTCTGCTTCTGTGGTTTCTCATTTGGGCGCCAAAACCGGCCTTCTCACCCTTTCCAAAATCAAAAAACAAACTAAACTAAACCGCCCCCAAGTCTCATTTCCCGAATAGTAAATCATTGTGCTCTTCCTACTACTCTCGTCATATCATTCCCTGTCGGTAGCACCTTTTTAGGTGAAGCACTTTCTACCGGTTGTGGCCTTCTTAGCTCCGTACCCCCTCTATCTCCTACATCAGTCTCTACTCTCCCAAGCCTAAACGGCGGAAGAAAAGCTTCACATCTTCCCACTACTCCTTTCATCATAGCCATAAGTAATTATACATTATCTTTTATCTTTTTTCTCTTTTCTTCACCCCACTCCAAATTAATCAAAAACTTATCAATCTTCCTATCTTGCTTGAAAGAGTAGAGCTTTTAATTGATAATCAATTAAAATGCTTCTCACCAAAGAAAAAATCAATCAAAAAAAGGGAATAAAAGCCGAACAGACGGATCTTGTCGAAACTATTTCAAAAGTCGATAAAACCAGCAAAAACCGTCGTTTTGTTATCATCGCTCTTTTAGTTACCATTGGCTTGTCCGCCATTTTTGCAATTTATGACCTAGTTAAAAAAACAACCCAAAACGGTAAATATACTGATTTTTTGTCAAAAATTTCCCTCTCTAAACCTCAAACCGATATACCAACAAAAGATATCTCAACACCAAACATTGACATATCTAGCCTTATTGAAGAAAAAATTATCAATCATCAGGGTGTTTGGTCTTTTTACATCAAATATTATTCCTTCGCCTCGCCACAGCCTTCAGCGTCGGCGGGTTCTGATTCGGAAAAAATTATTTACACCAGAAACGAATCTGTTTTTTTCTCTAAAAACAATCCAAGCGAAATTTTAAAATCTCTAAAAGACCCAGATGATAAACAGGCAAAAATATTTACAAAAAACTTACCGGACGGTTTAGAAATCTATGAAAAAAATCAATCAACAGAAAATTCAATCGAATCGCATCTTCTTATCATTCTTCCAAACAATAAACAAATCTTTATTCTTATTAAGACTACCGAAGTTAAAGACAATTCTCAGCTCCCATCCCTTATATCTCAACTCGTATCTGATATCTACTGGTCCCTCCTTCAATCAGACTAATTTATTGTTGGTGTCGGGGTTGTTTTGGGCAAACATCTGACTCCATTCTCTGTTCCCTTAACAAAATAACCTTCTTTTCCACAAACCGTTGTCTTAACTATTCCCTCGGGCATTTGCCACTTCTCTTCTTCACGATTTTCTAGTATTTCCGTCATTATTCTATTCCAAATCGGTGTTGCTCCCGAAATTCCCGAAGCTACCCAGCTCATCGGGCTACCATCGTTATTGCCTACCCAGCTGGCTACTAGCACTGACGGTGTCCATCCTATACACCAATTGTCTTTTAAATTATTAGTTGTACCGGTTTTTACCGCCACAGTCCTTTCCGGAATTTTTAACTTGGAATTAAAACCAAAAATAGGAGCCCTGGCCGTATCGTCACTCAAGGCTTCATTTATCAAAAAAGCTAATTCACTGGAAACAACCCTATTTTTGTCCGTCTCCTTTTCGTAAATTCTTTCGCCTAAATAATTTTCAACTCTTAAGATGGGATTAACTTCATTTTTTTTTCCTTCATTGGCAAAAATGCTATACGCCTCAGCCAGTTCAGTCATTTTTACTTCTCCCGCTCCCAGTGCCAAAGACAATCCAAATCTACTTCTATCTTTCCAGCTAGTGATCCCCATTTCTTCGGCCAAATCTATCATATCCATTACTCCGTTTTTTTCTAGTAATTTTACCGACGGAATATTTAAAGACGAAGCTAGGGCGATTTTTAAAGTAACAGTTCCCATGTATTTCCCGTTGTAATTTTGTGGAGAATAGGGATCTTGTCCGGCAATTTGGTAAGTGATACGGTCATCGTCTATCAGTGAAGATAGTGTCCATCCTTTTTTCAAAGCTAAAAGGTAATTAATCGGCTTAATTGAAGACCCCGGTTGTCTCAATGCCACTGTTACGTTGAATTTTCCGTCAACATCGTTCGTATAATAATCTTTTGATCCCACCATTGACAATATATCTCCGTTTTTTGTGTCTATGATTAATACTGCTCCGTTGCTGATTTTCAATTTTAAGACTTTTGCTATTTCCTCTTTCACAATTTTTTCTGCCATTAATTGTTTTTCTCTGTCTAAGCTTGTAACAATTCTAAGTCCTGATTTTTCAATATTTTCAAAATTTAGTTTTTCTTCTAGATACTTTTTGACATAAAAAACAAAATGTGGAAATTCTATATTTTTAATATTATTTTTTATTTTTATTTCTTCTCCTGACACCTTTTTTGCTATCTCTTCATTTATAAAACCGGCCTTCACCATTTCATCTAACACTCTTTTTTGTCTTAACAATGCAAATTCCGGATTTTTTCCATAAGGAGAATAAGAGCTTGGCGCCGCTGGTAATCCTGCCAAAAAAGCTGCTTCAGCCAAATTTATTTCCCAAACGTTCTTATCAAAATATTTAAGAGATGCTTCTTGCACTCCGTAACTTTCTCCTCCATAAGCCACTTGGTTAAAATATCGTTCTAGTATTTCATTTTTTGGCAGTTTCCATTCCAAAGCTATCGCCAAAACTGCTTCTTTCAATTTTCTCTTCCATGTTTTTTCACTACCCAAAAATACATTTTTAACTACCTGTTGGGTTATGGTAGATCCTCCTCTTGGTGGGAACTGGTCTTTTCTTAAGTTGTAAAGTATCGCCTGAAAAACCCCTTTTAAAGAAAATCCCGAATGGCGGTAAAAATCTTTGTCTTCAATAGAAATTGTTGCCCATACTAAAGTTTGTGGAATTTTAGACAGGGGAATCCAAGTTCTATTTTCATCTTCATAAAATTTGTAAAGTAAACTCCCGTCTCTATCCACTATTTTGCTTGACATTGGTGGGGGAGTATAAATTTTTTCAATATCGGGTAAATCAATCAAAATTTCTTTATAGAATATATAAATTCCAAAACTAAAAACTCCCATCAACAGCGACCCCAGTAACCAAACAATCCACATCCAATTTGCTTTTTTCTTTGCCTCGCCATTAATCCTTTTCTTTAATCTTTTCTCTTTGCCTCGCCAAAGTTTCCAACGACGGCGGGTTTTCCTCTTCTTCATTTTTCTTTTAAAACAATTTTCCCAATTATTAAATTTCTTTATTCGTTTACTTATCTTGTTTTTCTTTGTTTTTTTATAATTCTTAATTCTTAACTCGTAATTCTTAATTAATATCATTAACAGTCCAACAATAAGTTTTATTATCCTGTAAATCGGCCTTCCCATCCTTATCAAAAAACTTCTTATCCAAACAAACATCTATCTTATTTTAACTCACTCACACTACCCTTTAAATACCCAAAAGCAATCAATCTGTTTTTTCTACAACTGGACAATCTAAGCAAATAAAATAGCCTCCCGCATCTTCTATTACTGTTCTTTCTTGCCATTCTGCGTTGGGAATATCTTCTCCCTCTTTAACAATTTGACCGGTATCTTTATTAACCACCACTGTTCTTTTTGTAGGCATACTTTTTGTAGGCAAAAATTCTTGTTTAAAATATTCATATCTCGAATCACATCCTTCTTCCGGAATCAGTCCTCCGGTTAAGTTACAGATATGCATACCAACTATACTAGCGGGCATTACCGGCTTTTTAACCAACTTATCTTCCAGTATTTTTGTCATAACATCATTCCAAATCGGTGAAGCTCCAGTTATTCCGGATACCACCCATCCCATTTTTGAATTATCATTATTTCCTACCCAGCTAGATACTACATAATCAGCAGTAAAACCTATTGTCCAGTTATCTCTCATATCGTTAGTTGTACCCGTTTTCACTGCCACTTCCGGATGGTCTTTTATGTTCAACAATGATCCTCTACCAAATACCATTGATCTGGCGCCATCATCAGATAAGATATGTTGAATCAAAAAAGCCGTTTCTCTAGACAAAACTCTTTCTCCTGGTATATATTCATACTCGTCAATCACCTCTCCGTTCCTATCCCTTACTTCCAAGACATAATTTAAGTCTTGCTTGATTCCCATGTTAGCAAAAACACCAAAAGCGGTATTCATATCTATCATCTGCACTTCTCCTCCTCCTAAAGTTAACGACAAACCATAATTAGAGGCATCTTTAAAGGTACTGATTCCCATGCTTCTAGCAAAATCTACAAAAGTTTCTACTCCGTTTATTTCTAGCATTTTTACTGCCGGAATATTTAATGAATTTCCCAAACAATTTCTCAAAGATTGTATTCCATAATAAGACCAACCGTAATTAGTCGGGCAATAATCTTTTTGGTTTATCATCTTAAAACAAGTCTCTTTATCACCAAAAACCGATGCCGCCGTTACATTTCCAAGTTCCAATCCCAAAGCATAATTCAGTGGTTTGATCGAGGAACCGGGTTGTCTTAATGCTGTTGTCACATTAAACTGCCCATTAATATCATTGGCAAAATAATCTTTTGACCCCACCATTGCCAGCACTTGTCCGGTTTTAGCCTCTGTCACCAACACTGCCCCGTTCGTTACATCGTATTTTTCGATTTTAGCAATTTCAGAGGCTACACTTGTTTGTACATAATCCTGCAATTCCATATCTAAGGTAGTTGTCACTTTCAAGCCTCCTTCCTGGATTTTTTTTAGTCCATATTTTTCAGTCAATTTTTCTCGCACCAAAAGTACAAAATGAGGAGCCAATATTCCTTTTTTCGAGACGAAGTATTTAAGTTCCCCTGTTTTGGCATTTTCCATTTCTTCTTTGCTTATAAATCCTTCTTCGTTCATTCTTTGCAAAACCAATTCTTGTCTTTTTTTTGCCGCTTCAGGATGAGCAAAAGGGGAGTATTGTGTCGGTGATGCCGGCAATCCGGCAATCAAAGCTGACTCGGCTAAATTTAATTCTGATACGTTTTTGTCAAAAATACCTTTTGCCGCCGCTTGTGCTCCCCAAAGAGTTCCGCCATATGGAGTTTGGTTGAAATACATTTCAAGAATTTGATTTTTCGAATACAAAATCTCCACCATCCCGGTTAACAGCGCCTCTTTGATTTTTCGCTTTATTGTTCTTTCTGGAGTTAGTAAGGCATTTTTTACTAATTGCTGGGTTATGGTCGATCCCCCTTGCAATCTTTTTTTAAAAATCGTTCTATATAATCCTCTGGCAATTCCTTTCAGATCGAATCCAAAATGTTTGTAAAATTTAGTGTCCTCAATCGCCAGAGTTGCGTTTTTTAAATCTTTTGGTATCTGGTCCAAATCTACCGGAACCCTATTCTTGTCAGAGAATATCTCATACAAAAGTTTTCCTTTTCTGTCAAAAATTAGGGATGACTCAGGGTATTCGTGTGTAGATAATTTTCTCGGACTTGGTAAATCTCTAAGCAAAAAAACAACCAACAAAAAAACCAACCCCAATACTCCCAAATATATCCACCTCTTTTTTTTACTCTTCTTCATGCCACTCTTCCAATTCTACAATCAATTCCTCTAATTCACTTTTTTGATTTTTTGTACTGGTTGCCATACTTCTCAAAACCTCTTCATTCTCAAGATCCTCTAAATTTCTTTTAAATACTTCTCTATAAACCAAACGGGCATCGTCTAGCTGGGAATCTATTAATTTTTTTTCACTCTCCTCTATCTTTAGCGACCATTCTTTTGATTTTTTTAATTTTTTAACAGCATCTCGTGCTGATTTCAAGGACAAGCTTGTTTTATTTTTTTCCATCAGTAACAAGCTCTCTGATATCCTTTTATCGGCCAAAAATAATAGCAATTTTGATTTATCCACCGGCTCTCTGGCTAGTTTTAACCATAGATAATTCCTTATTTCTTTAAAACCATAAAAAAAATTGTCCGGCAGGGTTTTTATCTCTGGTAGTTTGTAATTTATTTTTACCCTCCTTCCTTCTTTGTTTACCTTTTCTACACTTATTGGTTTAACTCGGTAACTATCATAATTTTTTTCACTAGCCAACACTTCCCATGACGTTGCCACCAGAGAAACGAATAAAATCCCTAAAGATACAAAAAAACACATCAATACATAATAAACATACCCACTTCCTAGATTAATCTTTTTCATTGGTCTCTTATTCTATCAAATTACACAAACTATCTCACAATTTTCCACTTTCCCTTTTTCCATGAAAAAAAGCATATCCTAATCCCACTTTTTCCCCTTTCATTTTTGGCTTCATATATAAATATTGCCCCCCGAAAGCCACCAGGTTCACCAACCACCAGAACAAATTAAACCGTTTGTCATCCCGAGCACGGTCGAGGGATCCAGTTGGAAATGTAAAAAGATCTAATTTATGCCTCCATCGGGATTGCCACGTCACTTCGTTCCTCGCAATGACGGTTTGGTCTACCCATCTTTTATTTTCCCCCACAAACTTTTCATAAATATTTTCTTTATTTAAAACTGCTTTCAAAAACATTAAATCACTCGCACTTATTTTTGTCTGCTTAAACTTTGGTAGTTCCAAACTACTTTCATCCAGCCACATATTAAAACAAAACTCATCTTTTCTTTCTTTTTTTCCAACTCTTCGGTGGGGGATTTTCTTAAACCTTATATAAAAGTTCAAAAACAATCTAGTCATCCACAGCCTATTTTTCTTCGTTATTACTAATATGTCTATATCATCATTTTTCTTTGCCCCGCCGGCTCCAACCGACCCGCTCACACCCACAAACAAAATATTTTTAAATCCCAACAAATGCTTTTTTACTAGATTCTCTGTCTTTTTTAGTTTATTTTTACTATATTTATTCACCCAATCTATTCTAAATCATCTTTTCACCTCGTACGTCTATTCCCATCAAACACATACTATAATATCTAACTAGCATATTTCTATGAACAAAAACAGCAAAATTTATCGTCTTTGGGAAATGATTCCAGGCTTTTTTGCCTGGGTAGTAATTCTTTTTCCTATTGTCGGTTCTTTTATTATGCCAAAAGCCGTTGCTTATTTTGTTATCGCTTTTTTAATTTATTGGATTTATCAATCCTTTAAATCTGCCATATTAGCCGTTATCGGTTATTTTAAGATTAAAAAATTTACCCAAATCAATTGGAAAAAAAGATTTTTTAAAAACAAGGACAAAAACTTTTTACCATATGACAAAATAAATCACGTAATAATAATTCCATCATACAAAGAACCTATAGATATCATTGATATGGCTTTCGGCAGTTTGGCCAAACAAACCGACATTAGTTTAAAAAAACTTCATGTAATTTTGGCCCAAGAAAGTCGAGCCGGTAAAGAAAATAACCAGAAAACCAAAAAATATTTCAAACAAAAATATAAAGACACTTTTGGAAATCTTGTTTTTACAGAACATCCACCCGGCTTACCAGGTGAAACCATAGGTAAGCACAGTAACGAAGCTTGGGCCGCCAAATATTTCAAAAAAAATTACATAGACAAAAGAAAAGATTTAAATTTTAACTGCACCACTCTTACTACTTGCGACGTCGATACTATATTTAACCCAAAATATTTTTCAGCCCTAACTTATTTTTTTGCCTCAACCGAGAACAGATATTACAAATTTTGGCAATCACCAATTTTTTGGCATCACAATATAGACAAAGTTCCAGCGCCTATAAGAATAGTTGGTACCATGGGAAACATAATTCATATTGCTAACATTCAGGAGCCGGATGGTCTGTTTTTTAATTATTCTTGCTATTCCTCGTCATATAGGCAAATTCATCTGGTCGGTTATTGGGATTTAGATGTTATTCCGGAAGATTGGCATATTTTTTTACAGTCATTTTTTGGCACTGGAGGCAGAAGTTCGGTGGACCCAATTTTTCTTCCAACCATAGTTGACGCTCCCAGCGGAACAAATTATTTCAATGCTCTAAAAAATCGTTACAATCAATGTCTTCGTCATGCTTGGGGAGCTACAGATATTGCTTATGCCATCGAACAAGCTCGCATTCACAAAGAAATTCCTTTACTCACTCGTATTTTAAGAATTTACAAACTTATAAAAACCCATCTGATTTGGTCCAGTAATTGGTTTATTTTGACTCTGGGAACCAGTCTTCCTTCTATTTTAAATCCCAGGTTTTTCCAAACCTCTTTTGGTTACAACTTACCCAAAATAGCCAATATAATCCTAACTATTTGTTTATTACCGCTTCTCGTCCTTATAATTTTGGATTGGAAATTAAGACCAAGGGATACAAAAAAAACTTTTACTGATTGGTTCAAAAATTTGATTCAATGGCCGTTGATGCCAATTGCCACCCTAACCATGTCAGTTCTTCCCGGACTTCATTCCCATACCCGTCTTTTTTTTAACAAACGTCTTGAATATCAAACCACCAAGAAAAGCTAATAAATCTACAATCCGACACAAAAATAATCTATAATAAATTTGTGAACCAACTAAATGTTAGTCTATGGGGAGATGAAGCTTGGGCCGCCACCTTAATCAACAAAACTCCACTCAATATTATCAAATTTGTTTCTCACGATACTTCTCCTCCTTTTTATTACCTTTTCACTCATTTTTGGACACGAATTTTTGGCATGAGCGAAATCGGCCTAAGAACCTCAAGTCTCTTTTTTTGGTTTCTTACCGCTGTTTTTACTGCTCTGATTGCTCATCAACTTTGGAAAAATAAAAAAACAACCTTTTTAGCTTTTTTGTTGGTTTTACTTAATCCCTTTCTTTTTCAATATGCCTTTGAGGCTAGAATGTATGCAATTTTAGCCTTAATGTCTACAATGGCTACCTATTTTTTTGTAGCCAAAAAATGGCCTGCTTATGTTATTTCGGCCACTGTGTCGCTTTATTGTCATCATTTTTCCTTGTTTATCATTTTTATACATTTTCTTTGGACAATTCTGGAATTTATCAAAAAACCCCAAAAACAGAACTTTTGGAAAAAAATCAGGCCTTTTATATTTATAGGATTCCTTTATCTTCCTTGGATTCCGGCTATGTATAAACAAACAAAGATGGTAACCGATAAGGGTTTTTGGTTGGGCAAGCCTGTACCAAAAGATTTAATTGAGCTCATCTTGAAATTTATTAAAGGTTTAAACAAGCACGTCTATCAAAAATATTTAGTAATAATAGCTGTTTTTATACTCTTGCTAAGAAAGTGGAAACTAAAAGATTCAAAAACTAATTTTCTGCTCCTTTCCTTATTTCTTCCGATTTTTATTGTTTACATAATCAGTCATGTTGCTCAGTCGATTTTTTACGACCGTTACATGATTAATTTAATTCCGGTTTTTGTTTTAATCTTGGTCAGCAACAGAAGAAAAACTTTTTCTTTTCCCTTTTTTTTAGTTTTTATTTTCTTTCTCCTTAGGCTTAATTTTTGGTTTTTTACTAATCCCGATAAAAGACCGTTTAAACAACTTGCGTCTTACGTCAAGCAAACTCGCCAGCAGGGAGATACTCTTATTAACTGGAGCGGTAAGGCACATCACCTTTTCGAAAGCAAATATTATGGTGTTTATGCCCCAATCTATACTCCCGATGGCCCTCTGCCTTTTTATACCGGTACTGCCCTTATGGAAAGCTTTGATCAAATTGAAGAATTGCCCGACTCCGAAAGAATTGGTGTCATGACTAGTGAGCCGATAGAAACAATAAATCTTGAGTCGTATATTAAGACAGACCGGCAACAATTTGGTTCCTTATCATTTTCTTGGTGGGAAAGGAAAAAATGATAAAAAATAATTTTATTTTTAAATTTTTTTGCAAAAACAAATTCTTACTTTGTATTTTGCTTTTAAATCTCATCTTAAGAATCCCTTCATTTTTTGAACCCAATCGCTATGCTGATGAGGACATATATTTAAGCCTAGGGCAAAGCTTAAGAAAAGGACAAGTCTTTTACCGCGATATTCACGACAACAAACCCCCGCTTTTATATGTCATCGCCGCCATGGCTGGATCTGTCTCGGCTTTTAGGTTTATTCTCTTTCTTTGGCATTCAGTTAACATTTATTTCTTTTGGCTTTTGGCCAAAAAATTATTCAGTTCATCTTTCTTTTATAATTTTTCTACTTTATTTTTTACCGTTCTTTCAACCATTCCGATGATGGAGGGTAACATAGCCAATGGTGAAATTTTTATGATCATGCCAGCTACTATAGCGGTCTTTCTCATTTTTACCAAACAAAAAAACTTTGCCTTGGCTGGTCTTCTTTTTGCCATTGCTTTTCTTTTAAAAATTCCAATTATTTTTGATTTTTTTGCCATCTTTCTTTTTTTTCTAGTTTTTAAACCAAAAAACATAAAAACCTCGATACAAACCCTTTTTTCACCAAAAATAATTTTCATGCTTTTAGCATTCGCATTTCCCATAGTTTTGAGTATTGTTTATTACTATCTCCTTGGGGCAGGTGAGCCTTATGTAAAAGCCGCTTTGATGCAAAACGTTGGTTATTTATCTTCTTGGGAGGGGGGTGTCTCTAGGCCGATTTATCAATCTGGGCTCTTTCAAAGGTTAGTTATTTTTATCGTTTCTATTGTTCTTCTTTTTAGTTTCAAAAAAAGACTTAACCAAAAATTCCTTCCAATATCATTGTGGTTTCTTGGCGCTCTTTTTGGTTCTTTTCTGTCTGGCCGGCCTTATCCTCACTATCTTATAGAAGTTTTGCCACCCTTTTGTCTTCTATTTTTCTTCTTATTGTCGGCAAAAAGCAAGATAACTGACAGGTTGATAATTGTCTTTTTATTTTCACTTATGGCCCTTGGTATTCACCAATACAAGTTTTGGAATTATCAAAACTGGCCATATTACAAAAATTTTATTCAATATGTCTTAAAGACCAAAAACAAACAAGAATATTGGAACTTTTGGGGTGATTATGTCACCAATAATTTCCAGACAGCTCAATACATCAAAAAAAATACCAGTAAAAACGACAAAATTTTTGTTTGGGGAACAGAGCCTTCCATTTATGTTATGTCGCAAAAATCTCCGGTTGGTAGATATACCGTTGCATACCACGTAGCTGATTTTAATGGTTTTGATGAAACAATACGAAAAATAAAAATCAGTTTGCCTAAATTTATTGTTTACTGTCAAAACAACAAAATTCCCTTCCCTCAGCTGGACTCTGTTCTGTCGGACTATTATTATCTAAATCAAATTTTTGGAAATAATCTAGTTTTTAGGTTAAGATAACTTTCAGTGCCTCTATCAAGACAGATAATAATAAGCTCTATCTCACGCTTTGGTGCCTATTGGCAAAAAAAAAGCAACCGTCAAATTTTAAGATGGAACATTTTACTAATACTAGTACAATTTATTTTGTTGATTTATCGGTTTAACAGTCTTCCTCCGCAAGTTCCCTTTTTTTATAGTCTTCCTTGGGGTTCAGCTCAGTTAACTTCTGCTTCTTATCTTTTTCTTCTGCCTGTTTTTTCTTTCCTTGTTCTTTTGCTAAATAGTTTTTTGGCTACAGTTTTTGATTCTGGTTCCGTATTGCTTTCATATTTGCTAAATATTTCTTCTCTTCTTTTTTCATTGTTTGCTTTAACTACCTTGTCAAAAATTATTCTTCTTATTTCTTGATATTACAAAAATGCTTTTAAATTTTTTACTCTCAATTATAGTTTCCTTTTTTATAAGTTTTATCATTACTCCCTTGGTAAAAAATTTTTTTATCAAAAAAGCCTGGGTCGAAGATATTGTTGCCAAACAAAAAAAAACACATAACGTAACTTCTCTTGTTCCAATTCCTCGCGGTGGAGGTATCCCGATTTTTATTGCCGTTGCACTAACGACACTTTTTTTTCTCACCATAGACAAACATCTTGTTGGTATTCTCTTGGCTGCTTTTTTCGCCCTAGTTATTGGTCTTTGGGATGATATAAAAGACATTAGCCCTCGTTTTCGTCTCCTCACTAACATTATTACAGCCTTAATCGTTATTTTTTCGGGTATTGGTATTAGTTTTTTATCTAATCCTTTTGGTGGAATAATTGACTTGTCACATTTTCAAATAAACTTTACTTTTTTCGGATCTCATTCAATTTGGATATTTTCGGATCTTCTAGCTCTTGTTTGGATTGTTTCTTGTATGAACATAGTTGGCTGGTCGGCCGGAATAGAGGGGCAACTTCCCGGTTTTGTGTCTATTTCTGCCATTTTTATAAGCGTCTTAGCCCTAAAACATTCGGCAGATATTACCCAGTGGCCTGTTATTATTTTAGCCGGTGCCATAACCGGTGCCTATCTTGGTTTTCTACCCTTTAATTTTTTTCCTCAAAAAATTCAACCGGGCTATAGTGGAAAAAGTCTTGCCGGCTTTTTTTTAGCTATTCTAGCCATCCTTTCCGGAGCCAAGCTTGCCACCGTTATCTTTCTTTTGGGAGTACCCATCTTAGACGCAGTCTTTACCATTATCAGAAGAATCTTAAACAAAAAATCTCTACTCTTGTCAGACGGTCAGCATCTTCATCATCAATTGCTCAAACTCGGTTGGTCTCGCAAAAAAATAGCCATAACCTATTGGTTTTTTTCTTTACTCTTGGGGTCTATTACCCTTTTTCTTAATAGCCGTCAAAAATTCTATGTTTTCATCGGATTGTCATTGATATTTTTCTTTTTTCTCACTCAAATTTATCAACATACATCTCCGAAACCCAACCGGTCTCATCGTCATCAAGTTTAATTTCACACCAACCGGCTTCTTCACTTACTAGTTTGTATTCTTCACCCGGATTAGCTTTTTTAATTTCTTCAAAATCACTTCCGGCTCCTTTTCTGACTCGTAACCAGCCTGTTTCAGTTTCTTTTATTTTTACATAAGGTCTGGCGGATTCTGTTGATTCAGTTGTTTTTTCCATCACTAATTCTTTTTCAATTTCTAGTTCTATGTCATCGGTAATTTCACTTTTAGCCAATTTTGCATCTACTACTAATTGAAAACCGTCGGTAAATTTAACAAATAAACTTTTGTTTTTATAGGCAGGAAAAGATAAATCAATTTGTTTATCTCCGCTTTCTATTCTTTGTATTTGTGTCGGAGAAAACCCCTTTACTTCTCCGTCAATCTTAATAGCAGAATCGGCCGGATCTACATTTACAATCAACGAAGATTCCTCTTTATTTCCCGCTTCTTCCATAAACAAAACGTAACCGGAAGACTCATCTTCTTTTTCACCGAATTCCCAGTCGACCACTGTTGTACTAAGATTGTGCAAGCTTACTTTTCTTGACCATTCTTTGAGTTTTTCGTCTTCGGGAACCAGCTTAAGAGATATTTCTCCGGGTTTTAGTGAGTTGTTTTTATAGGGAGTCATACCGGCTTCCCTGTTATCAATAAAAACCCTTACACTAGGATAAGTTACTATCTCAATCGCTGCCTTTTGCGGTTTTAAATTGCATCCTCCCATCATTACGGCAAACAAAATCAATACCAATATTCTCTTAATCATTTCCTTAATTATATACAATCCATTCTTTACTAAACCTTCTTCAACACATCCAGTACTTTTTTTGGACTATCGGCAATTTCGTAAACCATCTTTTCTTTGCTGGTAATCACCAGTTTTTCGACAATACTATTAATTATTTTTCTCCAGAAATTTCCATAAAAAACTATCGGTTCGTGGTAACCATAATTCAATTTGGCCAGCCCCCACACCATTCCCAGCTCAGAAATAGTGCCGGTTCCACCTTTAAAAATCACATAAGCATCTGCAATATCAATCAATTTTTCTACTCTGTCCTCATAGCTTTTTTCTACGTATTTTTTATCCGATAGGGAAGTGTTGTCTATCAATTCTCCCTCAAACTCTGTTGTTGTTTTCTTTTTTTCCCAAATCACTGTTTCTACTTTACCTCCCGCGCTTTTAGCCCCTAGTGTGCTAGCCAGCATCACTCCGGGCCCGCCACCATTAACAATTATGTAACCATTTTCTGCCAATAATAGTGCTACCTCAAAGGCATCTTTAAAATGCCTGCTTTTTTTTCCGGCCTCTGCATCTCCAAAAAAAGCCACCCTTTTTATTTTTTTTGTCGTTTTCCCAATCATTTTATTAATTCTTCAAAATATTTTCCACTATAAACAATATCCACTCCGGCTTCCTCTAGTAATTTTATATTATCAGTATTCACTCCGCCATCAACAGCAATTTTAAATCTTATTTTTTCGTCATCCCGAATTTGTTTCAATAACTTTATCTTCCCCAAAACTTTTTCATTAAACTCATATTCTCCGAATCCTGCCTTTCTTCCCATTAACAAAACCACATCAGTTTCTGTTGGTATGTCTCTGTCAATTTTGGTATCAATATCATAAGCCAAGCCAGCTTCCATTTCTCCATCCTTAACCATTTTTACAAACTCTTCTCTGTCACTCATCATTTCCACCTGTCCGATAATGCGCGATGCATTTACAAATTTGCATTTGTTAATCCACCTGGCGGGCTGATTAACAAGCAAATGGATATCCAGTAAATTTTCCTTGATATCTACATCCATTCTTTTTACCAGTTCCAATTCAAAGCTTTTACCATAAACAAACTTTCCGTCAATCACATCAATCTGAATCCAGCTAGTCAAATCCTTGACTGTCTCTAATCTTTCTTCTGCCTTTTCAAAGCTCTTTTCAAGTATCGTTGGTATTATCTGTATTTTTTTTAAACCATATTTTTCTGCCAATAATATCCCTGCTTTTTCTCTTACAACCTCAATGGGTACATATTTTACTTTCCCTGTTTTTCCATTTTTCATTTTTTCAACTTTCTTTTTATTTACAAATCTTATTTTTCAATTTGTTTATAATTTGCAATATTGGTTATGTTTATTGAAAATTGAATTTTGAAAATTAATCTTGCTTATTGGCTATTATTACCTATATACATTGCCATTTCGATCAGTCTACAGGCATATCCATATTCATTGTCGTACCAAGCTCCAATTGAAACCATATCGTCGCTAACAACTTTTGTCATCCGGCTATCGATAATGCAGGAAGCAGAGTTACCAATAATATCACTGGAAACCAAAGATTCATAAGAAACCCGCAACTTTCCCACCAATTCACTTGATACAGCCGCTTCTTCAAAAATCTGGTTTACCTCCTCAACAGTACTTTTTCGTACTAATTTAAAGGTCAAATCGGAGTAACTGCCACATATCACCGGCACTCTAATGGCAGTTCCGGCAAACCGACCAGAAGCTTCTGGATAAACACCAATAACTGATTTAGCCGCACCTGTAGTAGTCGGTACTATATTAACTGCTCCGGCTCTGGCTCTTCTTAAATCAGAATGACTTCCATCTACTATGTTTTGGTCGGCGGTGTAAGCGTGGATTGTTGTCAATACTCCTTCCTGAAAACCAATTTTTTCATCTATTAATTTCACAATCGGGGCTACACAATTAGTGGTACAAGAACCATTAGAAATTAATTTTTCCCCTTTGTAATTATTCTCGTTAACCCCCAACACAAACAGTGGTATTTTTGCATCTTTGGCTGGTGCGCTCAACACTACTTTTTTGGCTCCAGCCTTAACATGATCCAGTGCTTTTGCGTCTCTAAACACACCGGTACATTCCAATACCACGTCAACTCCGTACCTTTTCCAGGCAATATTTTTTGGCTCTCTTTCAGCCAAAACTGGATACTCCATCTCCCCAACCATCATCCTTCCAATTTCTCCAGCTCCACCGGCCTCCTTGGCCCCAACAGAATAGGGGATACGGCCGTATACTGAGTCATACTTAAACAGGTGGGCGATTCCGTTAATATCCATTTTTCCGCTGGTGTTTATCGCCACAACCTCAACGTCATATTTTTCCATTAACACCGATCTCAAAACTACCGACCCAATTCTCCCAAATCCATTTATTCCGATTCTTAATTTTTTCTTATTCATAAATTAATAATAGACCATTACTTATTCCCATGCTGGTAATGTTCTTTTTGTCAAAAACTCCAAAAGTACCCCGCCTCCCGAACAAACAAAATCCATATTTTCCACTAGTTCTAGCAAGGAAAGGGAAGATTCCGTGTCTCCTCCGCCGATTACTTTATAAGCAGAACTCTTTGCCATTGCCTCGGCAATTTCTTTTGTTCCCTTCCTGTTTTCTTCGTTTTCAAATTTTCCTATTGCTCCCACCCATATTATTGTTCCAGCCGTACCAATCATTTCTTTGAATTTTTCAATCGTTTCATCGCTAATATCCATTCCGCTAATATCTAGTTTGCCTATCATTATTTTATCCATCTTGCCGGCAATTTCTTCTGTAAACATTTCATCAATAAAATTAGGTAATTTTCCTCCTATCAATACATTATCGGCAATATCAGTCAATTTTTCCAAATAATTTAATTTATCTTTTTTACTTCCCCCCAATATAATCAATACCGGCTTTGAAGGATTATCCAAAAGCGTCCTCATTTTTTCGATTTCTTCAATAAAACTCAAACCATAATAGGTGTCCATACTCTTGTGAAGCATTACCGAAGCAGTTTTCCGATGTGCGGTTGCTATTGAATCATTGACAAAGGCCTGACAGATAAAACTTAGGCTGGATAAGAATTCAGGATCACAGTTATCTTCTCCGGGCCAAAATCTCAAATTTTCCAAAAAAACAATTTGATTATTTCTCAAAGCATCTTTAATTTTTTCACTGTCTGTTACATCATCAACAAACACGCTACTTATATCAAATTCTTCGTTTCCATTCCTTAACAAGGACATTAGCTCAGCGTAAACCGGTCTCAGGGATAAGTTTAAATCCATCCCTTGGGGGCGATCTCTATATCCCAATATGATCAATTTACAATTTTTGCTCAACAATAAATTTATGGTAGAAACCGATTTGACCAATCTACTATTATCAAGAATTTTTCCTTCTTCTATTGGCAAGTCACTATCAATTCTCAAAATAACGTTCAAATCTCGGTCAATTTTTTCAACTCCTCTCAAGTTCATATTTTTTTATTTTTCCAATTCTTCTTATGTGTCGTTCACTGCTGGAAAAAACAGTGTTTAAAAACATTTTAACAATTTTTTTATTCATTTTTTCGTCTACCGAATACGCCGACAGGCACAACACATTAGCATCCTCATCTTCACGCGATTTTCTTGCTTGTTTTTCAGTAGTACACAATGCCGCCCTTACCCCTTTTACTTTATTTGCTACGATGCTTACTCCAACCCCCGATCCGCACAACAAAATACCAATACCTTTTTCTATCACTACTTTTCCAGCCACCTTTAGGGCAAAACCCACATAATCATCACCTTTGTCGTATTTATCATTTCCCAAATCCCTATACTCCACCTCCCATTCTTCTAACCATTCCTTAATCACTTCTTTTAGTTTGTATCCTCTGTGATCCGCTCCTAAATAAATCATATCCACTATTATCTTATACAATAAGTCATCCATGAAGCAAATAAACATAAATAACAAACCTTTCACTTATCAAATCAAGCGCAAGTCGATTCATTCCATTCACCTCCATATTAAGGGCAAAAATTCTTTCTATATTTCTTGCCCATACCTCACCCCCAATTTTGTCATAAATAGATTTATTAAAAAAATTCTACCTGGATATTAAAAAACTCAAAAAAAATCTTTAGCTGCCCTAAACTCTCGCAACTCAAAAATCTAGGTATTTTAGGCAAAAAATATAAAATAAATATCACTAAATCCCCCAAAAATAGTTTTAGTATTAATCACAATACCAGCGTCATTCAGGTAACTGCCAATACGCTTTATCAACACCATCTCAAAAAACTTTTTGAAAAAAATCTCCGCCCTCTGGCTCTAGATTTAATCAAAAAAGAAATTAATGCTGTCATTCCCAATTCTTTTGTAGGGGCGACCCTTGCGGTCGCCCGCAGACATGGCAACCTGTCCGCCGTCAAAGAATCCCCCGCCTGCAACGTTGTAGCAACTGCGGGCAGGCGTCGGAAAAAACCTGTCATCCCGAGCGTAGTCGAGGGATCCCGTCGGAACTGTAAAAGCTCACTCCTTCGTCCCACCAAAATTTCCGTTCGTAATCAAAAAACTCGTTTTGGATCCTGTTCAGCCAAGGGCAGTCTTTCCTTCAATTGGCAAATAATTTTTTTTCCGTCCGACAAATTCCGCCACATTGTTCTTCATGAACTGGTTCATCTAAAAATAAAAAATCATTCCAAAAATTACTGGCACGCTCTCTCCCTTCTGGATCCCAACTGCAAAATCAACAATAAATGGCTAAAAACTCACGGCAACCACCACTTTCTCATCAAGCCCTAATTTCAATTCCAACCGGACAATGATCCGATCCTAATACTTCCGGCATTATAAAAGCCTTTTTAATCTTATTTTTTAAACTTTTATCAATAAAAAAATAATCTATCCGCCAGCCCACATTTCTCCCCCTAGCCCCACTTCTTTGACTCCACCACGAATATTGCCCTGCTTCTTTACAAAACAATCTAAAACTATCCAAGTATCCATTTTTAATTACTTTATCAATCCATTTTCTTTCTATTTCCAAAAAACCGGAAGTATTTACATTATCTTTTGGTCTAGCCAGATCAATCTCTTTGTGTGCTGTGTTTACATCCCCGCAAAAAATTATCTTTTCTCCATTTTTCCGCAATTCGTTAATATATTTCAAAAAATGTTCATAAAAATCCAATTTATACTTCAATCTACCCTTATCTCGTTTTCCGTTGGGGAAGTAAACATTAAGTAGCGTAAAATTATCAAATTTCGTTACCACCATTCTACCTTCTTTATCATAAAAATCACTATTTTCAGGGTCATTGATAATCATTCTTGGTTCTAATTTAGTGAAAGTAGCTACTCCTGAATATCCGGCTTTTTCAGCCTCATTCCAATATGAAAAATAATCATTAGGCGATCCTTCGGCTTGCTCTGCCTTAGCCCTAGTTTCTTGAAAACAATATATATCAGCTTTATCCTTTTTTGCAAATTCCCACAATCCCTTTCTCACTGCCGCTCGTATCCCGTTCACATTCCAAGAAATGATACGAATAGTTTTGGTCATAAATTTATTATAGCCTCTTGCAAGTATAAACTTCATGTTTAAACAACTTGACTAAACATAAAATAATTTTTATAATCAAAACATGCACACACAAACAGTAAAATTACAAAAAATAGGCAATTCTTTTATGGCTACCATCCCCATAGATTTGGTTAGGGCTAGTAAATTATCAATCGGAGACGATCTTGTTTTTAGTAAAGCCAAAAAATACAGTGATAAGTTATTGGGTTTCAATATCAAAATAAAAAAAGTTCGCAAAAAGAAACCAAAACTCAAAAGCTTTGCACAAGCAAACAGCAAGCCAACTCTTTCAATTCCAAATTTTAGTATGAAACAAGTTCTAAAATGGAAACATGAGGCGCGCTATGATCGATAAAATTTATCTTGACGCTAGTTTTTTTGTCGCTCTTCAAATAAAAGAACACATTTTTTATCAGAAAGCTTGGAAGAAAATTAACAAAAGCCAATCTATAAAAATTTATTTTTCCTTATTCACCCTAGATGAAGCAATTCATGTTTTAAAAAAATATAAGCTAAGTAAAAGTAAAATTATAAAAATCGTAAAAGATAAGTTAATAAACACAAACAAAAGCATACTTATCTCTTATAAAGATGACAAAAAAACATCGCTAAAATACTTAAATCTGTGGCAAAAATATAATCTAAGACCAATAGATTCGGTTCATCTCTTTTTAATGAAACAACACAAAATAAAAACCATTGCCACCTTCGACAATGACTTCATAAAAAACAAAAAACAACTAGGTATCAAAGTTTTATAAACAAAAACCCTGTCTTCTTCATCCTTTTTCTGTTATAATTTTTCCCAATCCAGCGGTAGCAAAGCGGTTATGCAATGGTCTGTAAAACCATCCTAGGTAGGTTCGACTCCTACCCGCTGGACAAAAGTCATTTTTCTCTTTTTTTCTGTATAATTAACTCCACTATGTCTCCTGCCATAATCCCAAAAAAATATTGTCAAATAGGTAAATCTCGTATCGCTTATATCGAAGCAGGTGACCAAAACTTACCTCATCTTTTGTTTATCCACGCTTGGCCTTCCTCCTCCGATATGTTTATCCCTGTTATTCATAAGCTTTCAAGAAAATTTAATATTCTTGCTCCGGATTTACCGGGTTTTGGCCGTTCTCAGGGTTTCAAAAAAAAATACACTTACAAATCATTTGTCGTTTTTATAAAAAAATTCTTAAAAGCAAAAAACATCGAAAAAACCCACCTTTGTGGCTCTTCTCTTGGTGGTGCAATAGCTTTGGAATTTGCCTATCGCTACCCCAAAAAAGTAAACAAGTTAATTTTAAACGCCCCGCCTCTTTATCTTTATCCATTTCACAAAAACAAAAGTGAAATAGTTAGTTTCATCAGCAAAAAATTTCCATCCTTGACCAATAATTTTTTAAACAAAATCAAAAAAAACAAACTTACTTATGTCTATTTCCTTCTTCGGGATCATTATCAGGGTATCGACAGAAATTTTATTAAATACATTTTTGAGGAAGCTGTCAAAAGCAAAAATAAGGCGGTTCTAGATATTCTTAAAGAAATAGTAAACAGGGATTTGCGTCCTCATGTTTCCAAAATTAAAGCCAAAACATTAATAATTACAGGCAAAGATGATTATCCGGAACTTGTAAAAGATACTATGTACCTAAAAAAACACATTTCAAATTCCAAGTTATTTTTGATAAAAAACAGCAACCATCGCTTGTCTGTCTGTAAGTCAGATATTTTCTCTCAAACCATATTCGGCTTCCTCCAAAAATAATACCTTTGTTACAATACTTTTGTGTTTCTAAATTCCCTAAATTTACAAAATTTCCGTTCCTACTCATCAAAGTCTGTTGATTTTCTTTCCAATGTCAACCTAATATTTGGCCCCAACGGTTCGGGGAAAACTAATATTTTAGAAGCCATATTTCTTCTTTCGGGGGCAAATTCATTTCGGGCTTCAAGATTGGCTCAGATGATTTCTTGGCAAAAAAACTTCGCTTCAATCCAAGGAAAATTAAATAAAAATAATGAAAACAATGACCTGGAAGTCCAATTAATAAAACAAGATGCTAATAGAATTTCCGTATCGCATCGTTTTTTGGTTCAAAAAGTTCAAAA
>Ga0180015_1000028_pt1 | contig 43948 bp, 34 predicted proteins | sample KR13_S2_MetaG_FD_116508 | JGI IMG/M metagenome (GOLD analysis project Ga0180015, IMG submission 116508) | Groundwater microbial communities from the Olkiluoto Island deep subsurface site, Finland - KR13_S2_MetaG | ecosystem: Environmental > Aquatic > Deep subsurface > Groundwater | place...
CAGAACTCGAACCGCTTGCCCCCCTCCAGCTCCAGCCTGATGCGCGGGTTCCCGCACTCGGGGCAGCTCTCACCTAATGCCGTTATCTCGCCTCTCTGGGGCAGCTGCAGCGTACGCTTGCAATCGGGGAAGCCGCTGCACCCGGCAAACCGGTTACCGGACCTTGAGGCCTTCCTCAGTATCATGTCCTTGCCGCAATCGGGGCAGGCGCCCAGGACGGCTCCCCTCATGCCTTCCCTGATCTCCCTGGAGATCTCCTCCTTGCTCTCCTCCATGGTCTCCAGGATACCTTTCAGGATCTCCCGTGACGTATCGACCACGCCTTCCAACGACTGCCGGCCCTCGACGATGGAGTCCATGTCCTGTTCCAGCTGAGCCGTCATCTCCGGGGTGGTAACCAGGGTCGCATGCCGCTCGAGCGTACTGGCGACCGCGATGCCGGTGTCGCTGGGTTTCAACGGGTTGCCGGACGCATACTCGCGGTCGGCCAGGCCCTGGATTATGTTATGCCGGGTCGACTTGGTCCCCAGACTCAGTTCCTCCATCTTCATTATCAGCTTGCTCTGAGTGTACCGTGCCGGCGGCTGTGTCTGCTTTCCTTCGATCTCCCTGTCGGCCACCCGGACCATGTCGCCTTCACCCAGCCCCGGCAGTTCATCGTCCTTCTTGCGGGAGTACGGGTAGAAACGCAGGAACCCCTCATCCAGGATTACGTCCCCGCGGGCGATAAACGGCTCGCCCCCGATGTCGAGATCAACCACGGTTGACCGGGCCAGGGCGGGCTCTGAGAGCGTGGCCATGAAGCGGCGCGCCACCAGTTCGTAGATCCTCCACTCGGGCCCCTTGAGCTTTCCCTTTGTCGCCGCCCTGGTCGGGTATATGGGAGGGTGGTCGGTGGCGCGTTTCTTGCCCCGGGTGGGCGACAGGCTTTTCTTCTTCAGCAGTTCGCCTGCCAGCGATCCAACCACGTCGGCGCCACTGAAAGACCGCAGGACCTCGCGCAGGTCCAGCGACTCCGGGTACACCGTGTTATCCACCCTTGGGTAGCTGATAATACCCTTTGTATACAGGCCTTCGGCAATTCTCATCGCCTGGGCCGGCGTTATCTTGAGAGTTGACGCCGCCGCCAGGAACGAGGTGGTGTTAAACGGCGCCGGGGGCTTCACCTTCCTCTCCCTGGTCTTGACCGAGGTGACCTTCCCCTCTTCGGCGATATGATCGAATGCCGACCGGGCATCTTCTTCCCTGGTGAACCGCTCGGTCTTGTGTCGGGCCGTGAACCGATCACCGTCGCGTTCACACACCGCGCTGACAACCCAGAAGTCCTCCGGCACGAACGCCTTTATTTCCTGCTCCCGGTTAACCAGCAGGGTCAGCGTCGGGCTCTGTACCCGACCCGCCGACAGGAACTTCTTCCCACCCCTTTTGGTAGCCAGAGAGATGAACCTGGTAAGCACGGCGCCCCAGATAAGGTCTATGTCCTGCCTGGTCTCTCCTGCCCGCGCCAGGTTCTCCTGGAGGCATCCGGTGTTTGCGAACGCCTCCTCTATCTGGGTTTCGGTCAAAGCGGAGAAAAGGGCCCTGCTGAAAGTGACCCCGGGGTTGACTTCCTTTATGAGTTTCATGATATCGAACCCTATCAGCTCACCCTCCCGGTCGTAGTCGGTGGCTATCACCACGCTATCGGCTTTGCGGGCCACCTTCTTCAAGGTGGTTACGAGGGCCTTGTCGATCGGGATCTTCACGATCTTCGCATCGAGTAGTTCCCCTACTTCCACCTGCCGCCACTTCTGGTACTCCTCGGGGAAATCGACCTCCAGGATGTGCCCGCGCATGCCTATGCACTTAACATCCTCTCCGTTCTCGTTGAAGGTGTAGAGGGTGCTCTTGGGCCCGCCCTCACGTTTCGCCTTGCCACCGGAGAGGATATCGGCGATGCGCCTGGCTGTCTGGTTTTTCTCGGTTACTATCAGCTTCATGGCAAAAGAGTCTACAAGATAGCGGGAGAATCGGTCAATTGTCCACCTCCCGGCATGCGGTCCCCCGGGAAGCTCCGCCCGGGGATTACTTGACGAAAAGCGGGACGAAAAGCAGTGAAACTATCGTCATTACCTTTATGAGGATGTTCATCGAGGGCCCGGCGGTGTCCTTGAACGGGTCTCCCACCGTATCGCCGATAACCGAGGCCGCGTGAGTGGGAGTGCCTTTTCCGCCAAGCGCTCCTCCCTCGATGTACTTCTTGGCGTTGTCCCAGGCCCCACCGGAGTTAGCCATCATGACCGCCAGGATGAAGCCCGTGGCAAGCGCGCCTGCCAGGAAACCCGCCAGCGCCTCTTTCCCCAGGAGCAGGCCCATCAGCAGGGGGGCGGCAATCGCCATCGCCCCCGGCAGGAGCATCTCGTAGATGGCGGTCTTGGTGGTCATGTCGACACACTTGTTATAGTCGGGCTTCGCGTCGGGATCGCCCTCCTTGAGCCCCGGCACCTCCCGGAACTGCCGGCGCACCTCCTCCACCACCGCCATCGCGGCGCGCCCCACCGCGTTCATGGTCAACGCGCTGAAGATGAACGGCAGCACCGCTCCCAGGAGCAGTCCCGCCACGAACTTATAGTCGCCTACGATATTTATCTGGGTCAGGCCGGTTACCTGGGCGTAGGCGGCAAAGAGCGCCAACGCCGCCAGCGCGGCCGAGCCAATGGCGAACCCCTTGCCGATAGCGGCGGTGGTGTTACCCACTGCATCCAGCCCGTCGGTTATCTCCCTGACCTCGGGGTCCAGCTTCGCCATCTCGGCAATGCCTCCGGCGTTGTCTGCCACCGGCCCGTAGGCGTCCACCGCGACCACCATCCCTGTGGTGGCGAGCATCCCGAGCGCGGCGAGGCCAATACCGTAGATGCCTCCCCCGCCGGGGATTATGCGGTTCCCGGTGACGAAAGCGACCCCCATCGCGACAACCACCATTACTATGGGCGCCGCGGTGGACATCATCCCCACCGCCAGCCCCTTGATTATCACCGTCGCACCGCCGGTCTGCGCCGACTTCGCTATATCCTTAACCGGCCCGAAACGGTCCGAGGTGAAGTACTCGCTCACCAGGCCAATCGTCATCCCGGCCACTATTCCCATCCCGATCGACCATACGAAGCCGACATAACCCCAGCCCAGGATCCACCAGACAAGGAAAAATGACACGACGACCACCATCAATGCGGTGACGTATGTGGCCCCGGTCAGGGCGCGCTGGGTGTGCTCCTCTTTCTTGGTCCTCACCAGGAACGTACCCACTATTGAGCAAAGTATCCCCGCGCCGGCAATCGCCAGGGGCAGTATCATCGCCATTGACCCGAGCTGCTGATACACCAGCCCCGAGGCCGCGATCGCCATGGGAGCGATTATCGCCGCCACGTACGACTCGTACAGGTCCGCTCCCATCCCGGCCACGTCCCCAACGTTGTCACCCACGTTATCGGCGATCACAGCGGGGTTCCGGGGGTCATCCTCCGGGATGCCCGCCTCAACCTTCCCCACCAGGTCGGCCCCCACATCCGCTGCCTTGGTGAAGATCCCGCCACCCACGCGGGCGAAGAGGGCCACGCTGCTCGCCCCCAGCGTGAAACCGAGCATGATATTGACCGAGTTGTAGAGCCCGAATACGACCTCCAGCACTATGTAGCACGCGGTCAGGCCCAGCAGGCCCAGACCGGCGACGGTCAGGCCCATCACCGCGCCGCTGCGAAACGCGATCTTGAGAGCGGCGCCCACACCGGTGCGCGCCGCCTCCGTCGTCCTGCTGTTGGCGCGAGTGGCAATGGAAAGCCCCACGTAGCCGGCTGACAGTGATAGCAGGGCCCCGATGACGTAGCATATCGCTATCATCCAGCCGTTCTGGTCCCTGAGGACGATGGTCACCAGTAAGATCATCAGTATCATGAATAGCCCGACGTAACGGTACTCGCGGTACATGAAGGCGAGGGCCCCCTCCTGTATCGCCTTGGATATCTCCTTCATGCGCTCGTTGCCGGGGTCAGTTTTCAACACCAGGTAAGCGAACAGCCCCGCGACCGCAAGGCCGAATGCTGAAGCCCCCGCCACCGCGTAAGGTATCCAGTTAGCCATTAAATCCTCCCTCTTCCAGTAGTCATCTTAATTCAACAGTAAAATATGGTGATTATATTGAGCAATCGTTGAATCCGCAAGTGCCCTGCGAAAAGCGTGCTCAGACGCGGCTACGATTTCGCTCCCACTTTTGCCGTCGCTGCGCTCTCTGATAGACTAAACTCGAAAATACTGGTGATTACTACTCCCCCCTCTGGAGGTGCTAGTGCCCCGTTCCATAGATATGGTCGCGCACCGAGAGCGTCGAAGCGCCGCTCCGGCAAGGCGCGTGACTGAGGCGTACTCCTGTAGTACGCCGAGGGAGCGGAACGCAGCCGGAGTGGATGCAGCGGCGTTCGAATGCCAGCGTATTTATGGAACGGGGTACCTATACGTACTCCTGGAGTACGTCGAGGGAGCGGAACGCAGCCGGTGTGGATGCAGCGGCGTTCGAATGCCAGCGTATCTATGGAGCGGGGTGCTACTAATTTGATATCGGACAGGTCCTCTCGCCTCCCTCCATTCTACGTTATGGAAATCCTGGAGAAAGCGCACGAGTTGGAGCGGGAAGGCGCCGAGGTCGTACACATGGAGGTGGGGGAGCCGGACTTCGACACCCCGGAGCCGATCAGGGAAGCGGCAATCCGCGCGATCCATCAGGGGATGACCCGGTACACCCACAGCCAGGGCATACCCTCCCTTCGCGAGGCGATCGCGAAAGAGTACCAGGACCGGTACGGGGTAACCGTTTCCCCGGACAACATCATCGTGACCAGTGGCACCTCCCCCGCGATGATCCTGATATTCGGCGCCCTGCTCAACCCCGCGGAGGAGATACTCCTGTCCAACCCCTGCTACGCGTGTTACCCCAACATCGTGGAGTTCATCGGTGGCACCGTGCGTTACGTGGACGTCTATGAGGAGGATGGCTTCAACTTCCGGTGCGACATGGTTCGCGAGCAACTGGGGCCGGCGGTGAAAGGGGTCATGATCAACTCCCCTTCCAACCCTACCGGTATCGTGCTCTCGGAAGGCGAGATAAGCGAACTGGTCGAGGCGGTGGGTGAGGAAGCGTATATCATCTCCGACGAGATCTACCACGGGTTGGTCTACGAGGGCCGGGAGCACTCGGTCCTGGAGTATACCGACAGGTGCTTCGTGCTGAACGGGTTCAGTAAGCTATACGCTATGACCGGGTGGCGCCTCGGGTACGTCATCTGCCCACCGGAGTTCGTCCGCGCCATGCAGAAGATCCAGCAGAACATCCTGATCTGCGCCAACTCGTTCGTACAGTGGGCCGGCATCGCCGCCCTCGAAGAAACCGCCACCTACGTCCGGGAGATGGTCGAGACGTACGACCGCCGCCGGAAGTTCCTGCTCGAACGCCTGAAAGCAATGGGGTTCGGGATAGAGGTCGAGCCGACCGGCGCTTTCTACATCTTCGCCAACGCCAGCCGGTTCACCACCGACACTTACCGCTTCTGCCTTGACGTCCTCGAGACCGCTCACCTGGCGATCACGCCGGGGATTGACTTCGGGAGCGGGGGCGAGGGGTACGTACGGTTCTCCTACGCCAACTCACTTGCCAATATCGAGGAAGGTACGGAGAGACTCAAGCGGTTTCTGGACGAACGGGAGGGGTAGATGAGCGATAAGACCATATTCGTGGACCTCAGCGTGCCCATCGAGGAGTCGGAGAGCGAGCCGTTCAAGCCGGTTATAGATCGGCAGGACCACAAGGCCGGCGCCGCGGTTATGTCCCGGATCTTCGGTGTCCCTCCCGAGAGCCTGCCGGGGGGATTGGGGTGGGCCAACGACCGGGTCACGCTGATCACCCACGTGGGCACGCATCTCGACGCCCCCTGGCATTACGCCCCGACCGCCGGCGGCGATCGGGCGATGACCGTTGACGAGGTCCCCCTCCAATGGTGCTTCTCCGACGGCGTGGTGCTTGATATGCACGAGAAAGCCGACGGCGAACGCATCACCACCGGGGACGTGGAGGCGGAGCTGGAGCGAATCGACTACGAGTTGAAGCCCCTGGACATTGTCCTCATCAGGACCGGGGCCGACAGGCACTGGGGAAGCCCCGATTACATCACCCACGGGGCCGGGATGACCGGGGATCCAACCCTCTGGCTGATAGAGCGTGGCGTAAAGGTTATGGGGATCGACTCCTGGGGGTTCGACCGCCCGTTCGCGAGCATTATCGAGGAGTACCGCCGCACCGGTGACGCTTCGATAATCTGGGAAGCGCATTATGCGGGCATACAGGCGCCTTACTGCCACCTGGAAAAGCTGGCCAACCTGGACAAGTTGCCGCCCCACGGGTTCAAGGTCGCCTGCTTCCCGGTAAAGATCACCGGAGCCAGCGCCGGCTGGTGCCGTCCCGTAGCCATCATCAGCGAATAGGAGTAACTATGGAACTGGGAGGCGTTTTAGAGTACGCGAACGGTGTGCTGGAGCAGGAGAGCAAGGCGCGGGAGCAGGGGCTGAAGCTATCCCGGGAGTGCATAAGGTTCTCGGCGAACTCCATCCGCGCGATCCACCGCGGTGACCGTGACCAGTCGATAGACCTCCGTCGGAAGGCCGCCGACTCGGTTTCGGGAGCGCAAACCGCGCTGGCTCCTTACCCCCGCATCTACCACGCTGGCTTCCTCCAGGATGCCGAGAAGGAGTACGCTGAAGCCGCGATCACCTTCGCCCTTATCCAGGGTGACCCCCTGCCCATGTCCGAAGACCTGGGGGTTGACATCGCCCCCTACCTGAACGGGCTCGGGGAGGCGGCGGGCGAAATGCGGCGCCACGTGCTTGACCTCATACGCAACAACCAGCTGGACAGGGGCGAGGAGATCCTTGGCATCATGGACGACATCTACTTCCTCCTCGCCTCCGTCGACTACCCCTCCGCCATGACCGGTGGCCTGCGCAGGACCAACGACATGGTGCGTGGCGTCCTGGAGCGCACACGGGGAGACCTGACAACGGCAATCCGCCGTAACAGCCTGGAGCGGACCATCAAGAACCTTGAAGAGAGGCTCTCCTCCGACGACGACTAGCAGCGCCCCCGGGGGGGAGAAATGCGCCAATGGTGCCAGGCACCATTGGCGCATTTTGTGGTTTTTGTTAATTAGCGAGGGAAGGGTCACGCCCCGGGCTGTTGCATAATTGGGTTTATCTCCCTTGTAGAGTCGGCATCTTGCCGGCATCGGTACCGCCTTTTGCTCGGGAGGGGAAGGGTTTTGCCCCTGGGCTGTTGCATAACAGACACCGTTTGCGTGAGGGTTCCAACGGCACCAGCCCGGGGATGGCGTATCTTGTCTGACCACCGCTTGTGCACACGGGAGGGGACAGGCCCCTTCGGTGCATTATGGAGATGTGTTTGAGTGAAAAGACGAACGGCACCCGCGGGGCCAGCCCCCGTTTGGGTGGCGTGTTAAAGGATGTCGCAGACCATCACGGTCATGTCGTCTCTGGCGTCGCCGTTACAGAACTCGAGTACGTTCTCAATCAAGGCTCCGGCGAACTTGTCCGAGGGCAGTTCCTGGTGCGAGGTGACGAACCTGTCCAACCTCTTTAGCCCGTAGAGCTTTCCTTTACTGTTCTGCGCGTCGATCAGCCCGTCGGTAAACAGAACCAGCCGCTCCCCGGAGTTCAACTTGCGCTTTCTCACATCGAGGTCGGCACGCGAGAATATTCCCAGGATTGATTTGTCCTCTGATTGCAGTGTGACCGGCGTCCTGTCCTCGGCGCCGATGCACAGGGGTTCCTCGTGCCCGGCGTTAGTGTAGCTCAGTGTCATCGTTGGAAGGTCTAGAACGCCGAAGAAAACGGTGACGAAGTTGTCGGAGCGATTGGTCATGTACAGGTTCTGGTTAACGTGCTCCATGATCTTCAGTATCTTGTCTTGCTCACGCGCCTCCACCCGGAGGGCGCTCATGGCCATCGTGGCGAACAGTGCCGCGCCGACCCCCGAGCCGGACGCGTCGCCCACTACCAGGAACACCTTGTCCCCGTGCCACCAGTAGTCGTACCAGTCCCCGCCGACAACCTTCGCCTGCTGCTGAACGGCGACCACGTGAACCCCGCCGGCCAATAGAGGGTCGCGGGGAAGAAGACTGCTCTGAATCCCCGAGGCGATATCCATCTCCCTTTGCATCAGGGCAAACTTCTCGAGCTCCTTCTGCTCGCTGGTATCGCGATAGATCACCACCACGTTCTCGACGTTCCCGTCAGGGTCGTATATCGCGGCGAGCGTCCCTCCCGCGGGAATCCTCCTCCCGGACCTGGTAACTATCTCGTCCTCCCGGTAGATGACCCGCTCGCCGGCAAACATCTTTCTCATGCCGAAATCGTCCTCCGGCTCCTCGGTCAAGCCGAACAACACCTCGTAGTAACTGCGGCCCCGCGCCTCCTCCTGGCTCCAACCGGTCATGAACTCGACGGCGGGGTTCGCCAGGACCACCCTCATTTCACTATCGACCACCAGAACAGCGTCGGGGGTAGCCTTCAGCACCGCCTCGCTCTTCTCGCGCTCGCGGTACAACCTCTCATTGACCTCCGCGTTCTGGACGGCCAACTGCTGCTGAAAGAGCTTGTCCTGAAGCTTCCTGTTCTGTATAGCGAGCGCGGCCTGCCGGCCCAGCGCGTCGGCGAGGTCAATATCGTCCGCCGAGAACCTGAAATCCGCGCTGGTGGACTCCAGACTTACCAGGGCAATGAGCTCGTCTTCAAACGACAGGGGAACCTGCAGATACGTTTTCACCCCGGGGCGGAAAACTCTCGACTCCCGGTCCGACTCGTCCTCCACTCTCTCGGCAAGCACCGGGCGCCTCTCCCGCATGGCACGGGCGGTGGTCTGACCCAGTTCATCCATGGGCATGTGGAACTGGCTCAGCATCCAGACCTGGAGCGTACTGCGCCCGTACCCCGCCATGAACGTCAACGTGTTCGTCTCGGGCTCGAAGAAGAAAAGCGAGCAGCGCTCAACACCGAGCGCGATGGCGGTCTTCTCAGTTATGGTTTCCATCAGCTCGTCCAGGTCACGGCTTTCGACGGATGCCTGGGCAATCTCGGTGAGGACGATCGCCTGGCGCCTCCGCTTCTGTTCCTCGCGGAACAGTTCCGCGTTCTTTATCGCGATGCCCGCCTGGGGACCGAGTGTGGTCAGCATCGTCATGTCGAGTTCGGTATAGCTCTTGGGGGTCGTGTCGTATAGCTCGATTACACCGATGGGTTCCTCGTTGACCGTGATCGGTATCGAGAGAGCCGACCTTATCTTGCGCCCGGCGGCGGCCCAGGGCAGCTCGAAGCCAATGAGCTCGGCGTCCCTGACCAGCACATACTCGTTCCTGCGCATGGCGACATCGGCGATGCTACGGTCTACCCCGATCTCCTCCTTCTGGACCCAGGAACGCGCGAGGCCCATTTCCGCCTTCGCACGCAGATACTTCCTGTCCGCGTCCAGCAGCAGAATCGAGCCCATCTTCACCCGCATCAGGGATGTCGCCACCTCCAGAATGTAACCCAGGACCTTCTCCAGGTCGACGGTCGAAACGATAGCCTGGCCCAGGATGGAAAGCGCCTTGAACTCCGTCAGTTGCCTCTCGACGGTGGTCAACTCCTCTTTCTCGAACGCATTCCGCATGTAATGCCTGACCAGCTTGTTGAACCGGTCCCGGGTGTTGGCAAGTTCGACCCACGCCTCCGCGGAGTACCCTTTCCCCAGCAGGCGGCCGGTTATCTTCCTCCAGGTGTACGTTTCGCCGTCGTTGAACACACTGATTACATCTCTGAGTTTGATGCCCTGTCCCGCGCGCTGGCGCCCGACATCTTCGGACATGCTCTTGATGTACTTGACTGGAAAATCGTCCGCCTCGAAGTAGTCAAGGTAGATCTGAATGAAGTCGCGAAACGATTGCCTGACGTCCGCGATCGTATCGGCTGGAAGGGACTGGTACTCGGGCAAGGTCGCCTCTATCAAGCGATCGATCTCCTTTACCAGCGCGTCTTTCTCCTCTCGCAGGTAACCGGCGACCTCGCGCCTGAGACTTCTCACTTCCGGGCTTATCTTGCCCTTTTCCGCCCCGTATTCACTGTAATCACTCATCCTTTGCTCATTATAGCAAAGGTTATGGGTGCGACCGGTTTCTGGCGATTCCCGGGTGGAAGTACGGCGAGTCAGGCCCTTCCGGTAGGCCGTCGCGCTTGGACTGCGGAAGCTTTTCGGATATATTGTGTCCTGTAACGCTTCTACAGAGAGATTAGCGAGGTGTTGACGGTGTTTGTCAGGGTGTTGCAGATCATCGCGATAGTGGTCATTGCCTTTGCGATTCTTCTGTTCATAATACTCCTGCCTCTCTTGAGCAGGCTGCTCAAGAAGTTGAATAAGTCGCTGTCCGCGGGGCGGCCCGCAATCGCCAGGGAGATGAGTACTTCACTTGGTGAGATGAAAGCGGCCCAGGACCAGATAGAGTCCGTCGCCGTCTATACCGATTCAGTTGAATCCGGCATGAAGGCGGCAATAAGCGCCGCCGATAGGGCCGTGGGGTTCCTGGAGTCGAACGCATTCCAGGTCGGGTTGCCGGCCCTGATATGGGTGCTATTCCTCACAATCTCCATCTTCCGGGTGTTAAAGCCCCGAAATGTGAAGAAGAAGGTCACGGTCATACCGCCTCCTTCCTGGGAGAGCGAGTCAGAGTAGGCTTTCGCTTTTCCTAAGCCGCGCCCCGGGGACCTGTAGCCGGCCGTGTTCCCGCCGGGAGTCCAGTCGCGATGTCTAAGTGAGGAGAGGATTGTATGCTTCGAATCAGAAACGCCGAGGGTGTTACCGTCCTGCACGAGACTACTCCTGAGAACACCAGGAAGATGATAGCCAGCGAGCCGCTTTTCGCCGCCGACACCGACGACCCCACTTTCCTGTCGGCAGGCGAGATCAAGGAGATCCAAAACCGCAACCTGAAGCGGCAGATGGAGCGGGTGGCCGACGGGAGCGCCTACTACAAGGAGCTTTTCACCAGGGAGAAGATCGACCCGGCGAAGATAACCACCGTCGACGACCTGGTCCGGTTGCCACTGACCTTTAAGAAGGATTACATGAAGGACCCGGAGGCGTTCAAGCTGAACCTCTCCAACCCCACGCTGTACGATTGGCTCTGGGAGGTTACCTATACGACGGGAACCACCACCGGCGTGCCGACCCCGTTCTATAACACCATCAACGACGCCTACGCCACCTTCCAACTGCTGTTTCGCGCAATGAAGATAAGCGGTGCGATATCCGGGATGCGGTCGGTCAACCTGTTCCCGCTGGGGCCGATTCCCCATATCGGGTTCTTCAGGGCCCGGGACATCACGACCATGAGCCTGTTCGGCCAGGGTTCGTTCGGTTGCACCGGCATGCCTCACCCCGAGTTCAAGATACATCGTTCCTTCGACTACGCGGTAGAACTTGTCGAGAGGGTGGAGGCCCAGGCGCTGGTGGGCGTTGCAAGCTTCGTGCGGCGCATAATAATGAAGGCCGAGGAGCAGGGCCGGGACTACTCCCATGTGGAGGGGGTCGAACTGCTGGGCGAGGCCGCCCCCAGGGGAATGCGGGACGACATCCGCGGGAGACTCGGGAACATGGGCGCCGACCGCCCGTTCATCTCCAACTCCTACGGGTTCACCGAGATGCAGGGCGCGATGTCGGAGTGCGAGGAGTTCAGCGGCTGCCATTCCCCCGACCCCAGCCTCTTCTTCTTCGAGGTCACAGACGAGAAGACCGGCGAGAGGTTGCCGGATGGAGAGACCGGCCTGCTGGTAATAACTCACCTCAACCGCACCGGGACCGCGCTCCTCCGCTACGTGATAGGAGATTACGCCGCAATAACCCACGAGCCGTGCTCGAGATGCGGGAGGACCTGCATGAGAATGGAGGTCGCGGTGGGAAGCACTTACGCCAGCCGGACCAGCGAGCTGATTAACCTGAAGGGTACCCTCATCAACCCGGAGGTCCTGCGCGACGAGATAGCCAACACCAAAGGCGTCACCGAGTACCAGGTGGTCTTCACCAAGAAAGACCTCTCCGACCCGTACTCCGCGGACGAGCTCATCATCAAGGTAGGCAGGTCCGGGGGCAGGCCGGAGGAGGACATCGCCGCCGATCTCGAAAAAAGAGTACAGCGGGCGGTGGAGATGAGGGCCAGGATAGAGTTCGTTGAGATGTCCGAGATCTTCGACCCCACAGTTGCCCTGAAAGCGACGCGGATTGTCGACCTTCGCCCCACGGAGTAGTCACCGGGAATTACCGTTACGGGGACAGGCGAAAGGCCAGGCCATAACTAAACAGGTGTCTTACTGACTGGCTGTTAAGTTGCCGTCCTTATTAGCTAGGGCCCGGCCTTACGTTAATTATACACCCCCGGGCCGGAACTGCCAACCGGTGGGGTCAGTGCCTTCAAGCGGCGGCGATAAGGCCGCCAGGTGGGGTCTGGTGTTAGAGCGGTGTTGATACGGCCACCAGGTGGGGTCAGGTGTTAGATAGGTGTCAGGAATCAAAGCGTTGTGGCAAGAACACCTGACCCCTTTCTGTCAGACAAGCAGTGGTAAGACAGCGTTATGGCAAGAACACCTGACCCCTTCCTCGCAACCAAACGGTGGTAAGACAAAGTTACGGCCAGAAGGCCTGACCCCTCATGTCAGAAAAGCGGCGGTCAGACAAGAACGCCAACCGCGGGCATGTGACGTTAGATTCTTTGCTTAGACACATGCCCCACAATGCATATGCCCAGGGGCATGACCTCCCTCAGAACTCCCTTTTGTCCACCACCCAGTCCGCCTTGAGCCCGGTGCGCTCGAAGAGGCGGTTCTCCACCTTTTTCGGCTTCTCGATCTCTATCCGGTCCGGGGATACTTCGGCATCCATCTTCAACTGCCTGGTGACCCCGACCCTGACCATCTCCTCGTCTGCGCCCGGCTGCAGGGATACGTAGACCAGGACCCTGTCGCGGCTGGCCTGGTCCCCCTCGTCCTCCCTGGTGATTATGACCTGAAACGACTCCACCCCCTCAACCCGCCGGAGCGCGTTCTGGAACTCTGTGAGCAGTACCCGAACGCCTTTTATCCTTGTGAAATCCCTCCTGGCCCTGCCTATGGGGGGCCGGAGGACCGGCATGGTAAGCCCGCAGTGCGAGCATTTCTCCCAGACGACTCCCCCAGCGATGAGGTCGCCCATCCAGTAGCGCAGAAGGACCGTGCCCCTCCAGTCGATGTGGCTGAACGCCAGCACGCCGGGCTCGCCCCAGGGCACCGGTTCCCTGGTATCGGGATCCAGCACCTCCCAGAAGTAAAACTCCGGGTTAAGGTGGATGCCGGTCCTTTCGCCACACTCAAAGAACGCGGCCTTGAGCTCGGTGGAACCGTAGCCCTCCACTATCTCGACGTCGGGCGACCCTATCTTCTCGAACTGTCCCTTCAGCTTGTCCCGGTACTCGTCGGAGAGCGGCTCCCCCGCCAGCACCGCGATCTTAACCGGGTCCGGCTTCCTGGCTTCTCCACCCTCAATCATCTCGATGGCGGTCTTCAACCAGTACGTCATGTAGGAGGGGATCGCAATGTACATGTCAAACGGCATGCTGCCCGCTATCCGTACCTGCCGCTCGGTGGGTATCGCCCTTCCCCCGCAGGTGTGGAATATCGCCCCGCCGTTATCCACCGTGAACTCCGCGAATATCACCTGGAAGAAGGCCAGGTGGGGAAGGGCGGAGTACATGTTAAGAGCCCTCATCGTCGGCTCCCAGCCGAACAGATACATCATCCCGGCGATATAGGGGACCACGCTCTTGAGGTCATAGTTGGTGTAACAAGACTGAACCGGATCGCCAGTGGTCCCCCCGCTGGCGTGAAAATGTATCGGCAGCCACTCCCCGGCCCCGGTTTGCCTGACGCGTTCCTCGAACGAGCGCGGCTTCCCGTAGAGGTCTCTCAGGTACCTGGTGTTCAGAGTCTGCCAGGTGTACCATAGCTTCTTCTTCCTGCTGATCTCCTCGACATCGTACGGTGAATCCTCGTTCCCGGGCTGCAGGACAAACGCTTTCTGGTCCTCCATGATGTCCTTTTTCCCGGTAATCGGTATCTTCCTGAAGTCATCGTAAGAGTTCAGCCTGTCGGGGTCGATGTTGTTCTCGCGGAACAGCTTCCGGAAGTAGGGATGGTAGGGATAGACGTAATCCTTGATGTACTTGAACATCTTTGCCAGGGAGTACTCTCTCTGCTCCTCCGGGGTCCACTGATATGAGATAGCCATAGCATGTCCTCCTCGCATCGCTACCGCCGGCTGGAAACACAGTAACCGTTCCTCAGAATGATGACAAATGCGCCATCTCTGATTGACGCTTCTCAGGCGTCCGCCTCCCGGAGCCGAGAGGTCTTACGTCACCTCCACGTCCGTTTACACTCTCCGTCGAACTGACGGCGAGCAACCGTATGTTATCAGATGCGTTGTCGTCCCTGTCGGCCACGTGACCGCAAGACTCGCAGCGGAAGGTCCGGTCGGAGAGCGTGAGGTCCTCCTTGACCCACCCGCACTTCGAGCAGGGCTTGGAGGTAGCCTCGAAGCGGGGGACCACCACCAGCTGGATGCCGTACCAGGAGCACTTGTAGGCAAGCTGCCTTCTGAACTCCCGCATGGAGGCGTCCGCAACCGAACGGGCGAGCCTCCGGTTCTTCATCATGCCGGAGACGTTCAGGTCCTCGATGCCTACCACGTACGGCCTCTCGGATAGAGGCTTGGCTTTCGCCACTATCTGGGAGGTCGCTTTGTGGATGGCATCCGAGCGGACACAGGATATCCGCATGTGCTGCCTGGCTATCTTCTTCCTGGTCTTCTCCCTGCGGCCCGATCCCTTCTCCTGGCGGGAGAGCTTCTTCTGGAGACTTCTAAGCTTGCGCGCGCCCGCATAGAGCGCCTTCGGGTTCTCGTAGTGCACGTGGTTGTCTTGTCCGTACGAGCACGCGGCGAGTGTCTTGATTCCCAGGTCTACCCCGACGGGCGGCCCTGTCGCCTCCTCCACCGCCATTTCCTGCTGGACCTGAAGCGAGACGAACCAACGGCCCGCCCGGCAGGATACGGTTGCCGAGAGCAGGTGCACGCCTTCCGTCCCGTCTGCCGGCAGGTATCCCTTCTCCTTCAAGCGTATCCACCCCAGGCAGGGCAGCTTCACCCGCCTGGCCTCCACGTGTATTGAACCGGTCAGCCTGAAGGAACCCGGGCCCCTCCTCCTGGTCTTGAACCGTGGATAGCCCACCTTCCCCTTGAGTTTTCCCTGCTTCTTCTCGGCCGCCCTCCGGTAGAAGTGGGCGAACGCGCGGTCCAGGTCACGGAGCGCCTCCTGGGGGGCGCACTTGGAGACCTCGTAGAGCCAGGGGTAGGTTGTCTTCTTGAGCCGGTTCAGCTCGCGGTGGAGCTCCATGGCGTTTGGGGACTTCCCGGTGAGGCGGTAAGACTCGCTCTTTCGCGCAAGTCCCCAGTTGTAGGCGAAGCGGGCGGACCCGGCGTGGTTGGCCAGGGCCTTCCCCTGTATCCTGTTGGGCTTAAGTTCCGTCTTGTAGGCTCTATTGATCTTCAGGATCACTCACCGCCGCCATCGCTTTGTTTGCCCTGTTCCTCGCCCCGCGTTTTCCGTAGATCCTTTCGCACATGGAGGTCACAACGTCAATGAAGTCGGCCCATATGTCTGCCATCTCCTCAGTATCATCAGCAACCATGATACGCCTGCCCTGTGACATCATTGCGGCTTCTAGAAACTCGAATCCGAACCTGGTGAGCCTGTCCTTGTGCTCGACGAGGATCGTGCCGACAGCCGGGTCTCCCAATAGCTCCAGGAGCTTCCTTCGGTGACCGTTTAAGCCTGAGCCGATCTCCTCGATCACCACCTTCACCCGCAGACCGCTGGCGGCGGCATAATCCTTGAGCCTTGAGACCTGGCGCCCCATGTCCTCCTTCTGGTCGTGAGATGATACGCGGGCATAGATAGTAACGCTATTATCCTTGCTGTGTACGGTGGTGTCTTCATAGACAAGTATCGTGCCGGTAGCCAACTGCTCCGCTCTCACCGGAAGCGTGCCGTCGTGATACCAGCGAAGAGCGGTCCTGTAGGATATCCCGTTCTTAATCGCCCATGCCGATAATTTCATATGTCTATAATATCATATATATACACATATGTCATCATATCAATGAACTGCTGGTTACCCTTGCGCCGTTGAAATCATAATAGGACGTGGGGCCGGTTGGCAAGAAAAGACCGCCACCAAGTGGGGTCAGCGCCTTATAGCGGTGGCCGGCATTAAACGTTATGGCGAGAAGACCCCTCCCTTCCCAGCTATTTGGCTTTCTTCGCGCAGCATCACCAAATCGTCATCCAATCCGTGCCGCAGGAGGTCCAAACGAGGCGAGAGGGATACCAAATGCTCCGCGGAGACATGCGCCAGACGAAACGGGAAGATGCTCGGGCTGTCGAGCAGGTCCTTGATGGCGGCGGAACCGTTCATGCGGGCGTGCAGAGATGCCTCGATAAGCCATGTGATGAGTTTTGGGTCTTGTATGGAGAGGGCGACTCCCTGATTATAGACACCCTTGTCAGATGTTTCGTCCAAAACGCCCCAGTCAACGAAGCTGCGCAGCACATAGCGGACTCGACGAGAAACCGTTTCCCGTTCTCCATATTGCTCCCGCAAGCGGCGCTGTACTTGGCCGGCTGCGGCCGTTCCTTGGAGTCTGAGCAGTCGTCCCACATGGGCTGCTACAGCGCCCCAGAATGGATAAACCGCCATTGCTATGCCCCAGTGGACCGCGATATGGTCCTCGCGCGGCAGGCTTGAAAGAAGCTTCAGGCCATCGCCCTGAAGGGAATGCAGCTCGTAAGGTGGCCGGACCCAGATTTTCATCAGGATAGTGATCGTTTTATCCAACGAACCACGTATCTTGGTGTTGTCGGATCGAAACGAGCCTTGGACTTCTCCTTGCAGGGCAGCCTTCACAGCAGGCGCCTCGTTTCCTGCCATGACGAGGTATGCGGTCCGTTCCAGCCACTTGAGCCGAACAAGGCGGTCAAGACCAATCTGACCGTATCGCCGATTTGCCGGTGAAATCATGTGTCCATCCCTGCCTGCGCCGCGCGCGTCGCGGCAGGCAGGCTTTCGATCTGAACAAGAGGGACGACGAGCTCTTCCAGGGAAATACCACCGTGGCAGACAAGGCGTTCGGTTTCACGAACAAACGCCAAGCGGTCTGGAGCGAGCAAGGGCAGGTAGTCTTCCGGCAGACCAACCGGCGGCCATTCCAGGGCGCCCGGGAACCGCTCCTTGACTTGACCACGCAGGAGGGAATCCGGGTAAATCCGAACGCGCTCGCCGCGCAGGTCCGCAACCGCGCCTTCAGCTGGCCGACCACATCCAACTGCCGCAACATTCCCATGGTCCGAAGTCAGGTAAACACGGAACTCGTTGTCCAGAAGCATATCGATGAGATTCGCCATGAACGGCTGCCCGGCCCACTGTCGAACCTGGTTGTGCATCCCCGCAGCGCCAAGTTCCATGCCGTGCATGATCTTGTCCACCTTGTCGACGACCAGGCCGGCTACGCGTGTCTTGGGGCGTGTAACCAGCTCCTCTACGCTATCCAGGGTGCCGTCACCCAATCCCTTGGCGTATGCGACTTCTTGTTGCGTCAGACCCTGGTCCGCCCAGAACTGCGTCCACAGCGCGGGCTCCTTGTCCGTGGTATGGATACTGTCTGGGAAGTAGATGGGCGGCCTTCCGGCAAAAGCGGCCTGACGTGAAACGGATGTGATGGTGGGTATCCATGCGAAGACCGCGCTTTCGCGGAAACGGTATCTTGGGCGTTGCTTGATAAGCGCCTTGCGTATGACGATCCACTGATCCAGCGAGAGTCCGTCCACCAGGACGAACGCTGCTTTATTCTCATTGGCATCGCCGATGTATCGGGCGAGGAAACGCGGGATATGATGGAGCATGACCGGCGGAGCCGGCGGCAGATTGATCAGCCCCGCGTAGCGCTTCTCCAGCCAAGCCACAAGCGCGGTGTCGACTTGGGTTTGCAGCATCCCTATCTTCTGGCGGGCCGGTTCGGGCAGCACCGCGTCCGATTCCAGGACAAGGGCCAGAAGTTCAGCCCAGGTCTTGGCGAAATGGAACCAGTCGTCGTGCCGCGTGTCCTCTTCCGGGATGGCGGACGATATGGTGTCGAGCAGGCCATCTACACGACGCGTTCGATCCGCCTGCTCATCGGTACGTATTCCAATGGCGAGCCAGGTCTTTGACAGCGACTCGGCCTGGTCATGGGGAACGGTTTGAAGCAACCCTTCGAGGAAAAGGTTGTCGATGTAAACACGGATATCGTCGTGGTTAAAAGGCAGGTCCAGGGGGCCGGGATATTCAAGACCGTAAGCTTCCTTGCTCTCGCAAACACCTGCGTCCTCTTGCTTCGCCGACCGGTCGAGAAAAACGGGCCAGCGTTCTTGGAGAAAGGTGAAAAACGCTTCCCGGTCCGGGATAATGGTATCAAGCGGCCAGTCTTCAAAGCCATCGTTCTGGCGGAGGACCTGGACAAAGCGTTCGTCCAGAATCGCCGGGATGCGCTGTTCGCGGTAATGGCGGCGCACCAGCACGCGGAGAAGATCGGACGGCTCTCTTATGAGCTCCGGCGCGATCTCGAAGACATGCCGCAGGACGAATTCCTTGGTAGCGTTATCGCCCAGGACGCCGGGCGCGTGCCGTTTCTGGGCCTCGTAGAGCTCATCAAGGTCCCCGCGGTCCAGGGCGGTCACCACCGGATAGCTCAGGTTAGGAAACATCTCCCCAAGGTTGAAGGATAGCCGGCGACCGGCTTGGAGTAGATCGTATGGCAAGGAACCGAGGTCGCTGGCTCCTGAGCGCAGCACAACCACCAGGTCCGTCTGTTCACCCCGGTCCCAGCGGGAACGGAATTTGGACTCATAGGCATAACGGAAGGCAACGTGATCCTCGAACGGAATCAGTTCGAAGCCTCGCTCGCGTATGCCCTCGAGCACACCTTCCTCCAGGAGAAGCCCATCGGGGTCGGCAACCAGGGTTAATCGGGCCACCTTTGGGGTGAATTCCCTGAGAATCTGATCTCGCCAGCTTCTCATGCGCTACCTTCCGCTCGAATCATGAGCAACGGCACCATCTCGGGATAGGCGTGGGCTTTCTGGTCGAACTGCTCCTGGGCAAGGAGGTTAAGGCGACAATTGCGGACCTTGGGCAGCCAGACCCGGCAGGTCGTCTCGCCCCAAAGCGTCTGGGCTTCGATGACCTGACAAATCTGCCCGTGATCCATGCTGAAGTACCAGCCGCTGTCCACGTGACTCACTCCGGTATCGCGAAGTCGTTGTGGACGCCCACCGTAGCCAGCTCTATGCAGCCATTTGGCAATTCCCAGAAGTGAAGATGGTATTCGTGATCTATGTCGCGTCTCGATGCCTTGGCGTTGTCGGAGGACCGCCTCCGCGGCGGGTCGCTGCCGCCTGGACTGGTTCTCAGGGGGTGGATCGACCGCAAGCTCTGTTTGTCGATAGCTTCACAGACGGCACGCAGTGCCCTGTCCGGGAACCCAGGATCAGCGTCCCTGCTACATTGCCTGATGGCACCCTCGAAATGGTCACCGATGACCATACCACCAATGTTGTCCCAATTCGGCTCCTCATGCCTTTCGATACGGGACTTGTAGAGTCGGATGCGAATCGCGATCTCTATACCTGCAATATCGGTTGAAGCGGTCAATACCGCAGATTCGTCGATGCAGGTGAGGAGTCCCCTGAAATCATCGCAGGCGAGAACATCACCTTCAAAATATTCAGGTGGGATCGGGACGTCCGACAACTGGTCATCCCTTTCGTGCTCGATCTCATGAACAAGGGCTCGAACGCGAATCGTGCGTTCCGGACAATGCTTGAGGATAAGGGCGTTCTGTAGGATGTCCCCTTGACAATGCTTCCGGAGGATGGCCAGGAGGAGGATGCAACGAGCCAGATCCGTTTGCAAGCCATGCCCGGTGCAGAACTGCATCACATCGGGACTAGTAGAGAGGTCCTCGGACAAAGTGTCACGGACGCGGTAGTAGGTTTCGAACGACGGCGTGTGCTGAAGCAGTCTATTGATTACTGCCGCCACTGTGTTGATGTCATACTCTTGGATACCGTGGTGTGAGAAGAGTAGGCGCAGGTGTTCTCGGACCGGAAATAGCTCATCGGTAGACAGAGCCTCGGAGGCATACTCGCTCATACACAGCGCGATCCACGGCTCGTCGAGCAATTGGGCCCAGTCGAGAATCCGCTCCACGTAGCCATGAACGTCCTCGGCTGAACCGTGAGCCTGCGGAACGGCAAGCACTCCGGCATCAATGGTGACAGTGGCGCTGCTCATCGCTACTTACCCCTCTGCTTCTTCCGCTTCGCGGCGGCGGCTCTAAGGATAGCCTCTGCCTCACGCTGGTTCTGATCGAAGAAGCCATCTGGCCAATCGAGGATGGCACCGAACTCGTTTACGCCGACTTTGCGGAAGACCGAACCGTCATCATCCCGCTCCACGAAGTAGAGACGGACCGCCTCAAGCCAGGGATTGGTCGTTGCAGCCGCGGCAGTTCGGAAGCGAATGCGATTCACAAGGTATTCGCTGTGTGTTTCGAGAACACATTGCTTCCCAAGCTGTGTCATGGAGAGAAAGAAATCTGCAAGGAGTGTCTGCACTCTGGGGTGCAGGTGTATTTCAGGCTGCTCGAAGATCAGCGTCGTATCAGGGTCAGCAAGCAAGCTGGAGACAAGGATAGGAAGAACCTGACTCACTCCAACCCCAACGTGAGTCAGGTCGTGGTACCGCGTCCCGCCCGTAATGCTGACGACGAGTTCGTGGCCAAACTTGCCTTTGTCCTGGCTTTGGATACTTTCGGCGACGCCAAGGTACTGGAGCCAATCAACGACTGCCGCTTCAAGCGTCCTCGTTGTTGGTGTTGGCACCACCTCATCACCGATAAATGCGGAAGTCGGGATATAACGGATGGGGCGATTCTTGTGCAGTTCAAGAACAGCTGCGGTGTGCTCTCCCTTTAGGCCGACATCCGAAGGATCGACTGTCGGGGAAAGCGGATAGAGGGGCTTGGGCTCATCCCGAAGCGGGCCAAGGTAACGTACCGAGTTGGTAAAGAATTGATCGGTATACCAGCATGCTTCGGTTATACTGTTTGGAGATGGGTAGAGAATGACATCGAGGTCCTCTCCCTGTTCTTTACACATAGCGTCATTAACCAAGCTCTCGAGGTTCGGATATTCCGCAATCTGGCGATGGAACTCCATCCTGGCACGAGACGATATTCGCCCGAACGCATCGAGGAATGTTTCCATGAAAACGGCAGACTCGTCGAATAGAGGCCGCTGGCTGAAGGCATTCTCAAGCGATTCTCGAAGGTCAGACCCTTCCATTTTTCTGGCTATATCCAAAATGCAATCAATAACAGGTTTTGGCACGATGCCTTCGCGGCCAACAAAGAGACGACGCGGCATTCTGCGCGGGCTATCTCCGATTAGGGTGCTGACGATGAACCGAGTGGTTTCCGGCACTAGATCGACGCCGAGTGCAATCCGCTCGGGAAGGAAATGCCGTAGGATACAGCCGATAGGCTTGGCCGATACCATATCTTCGTGAATCTCCGCCATCGATGCATCATCGAGATCAACCTCATACTGCATACTGGCGCGTAGGATGTCGTCGCCGGCTTCGGTGGCTTCAGTCCATCTATGCTTTGATGTCGTATCAGTTGTCGTTGCGCGACGAATCGAAATGGAGTATGGGCGGTCACTGCCCTCGGCGTCGCGAGTTATAGAAGATACAACCGACGAGAACAAACGAGGTTGGAGCTGAGTAATTTCTCTCTGTGTGCCCGAATCATCAGTGTCAAAGCTGATTTCACACGACACGGATGATATGGCATACCTTTGCCTGCCGTAGAATGTGGGAGCACGGCGGGATGCCGCAACTCGCATGCCTGCCACCTTGGGATCATAGACAGGCTTGCATGTCCAGCCTATGACAATCTGGCTCGCATCGCTTTCAGCACTCTTGAGATCGTCAAACTGCCCCAGTTTGGCGAGTGCCCCGTTGAGAACCACAGAGCGCGAACTGACCTTGTTTGCCAAAGTCTGAGCGACGAGCAAGATGGATTGCAGCAACGTGCTCTTACCGCTGCTGTTCGCACCTGCGAATATTGTCAGCGGTGCGAATTCCAACTCGGTCTCATTGCGGACCGATTTGAAGTTGAACACCTTCCACTTGGTGATCATACCTCACCTCCTGTTCTTGTCAGCGCCTGGTCGTACCACATGAGGAGTTTCGGGTCTTCCTGGAGGACGTTCTCGGGTATCTTGCGGGCCACGGCGATGATCGTGGCGTATTCGTGCTCCTGCCAGGCCTTCTTGAATCCGGCGCGAACGGCCTCCACGCGGAACACCTTCAGGCGTTTCTGTTTGGACTGGCGATACTCCTCGAACTCGCGCATAAGAGCCCGCTCGCGCAGTTTCTCCAAGTCGCCTGCCTTGTTCGGGTCAGGCACGTACCAGCGGTCCTTGGCCTTGGCCTTGAGCGTCGGGTCATCTTTTACCAGGTTGCGCAGTTCCTTGAAGTTCGAGGAGAGGTAGCTGTGGATCTGGCTCGGCACCTCGCCCTTACCGTCGCAACGTAGGAAGTTTTGCTCCAGCAGTTCATCAAGCTCGAGCATCTTTTCGTTCTTTTGCCAGCCACCAATCTCCTGCATGAATTGCGGCTTCAGATCACCTGCCGTTTGCGGTTTCTTCGTTAGTTGTTGTTTGAGCCACTGGATGGCCGAGGCTTCGTCGGAAACTAGAAGCTGAAGCTGGAGTACCTCTTTGACCGTCATTCGCTTCTTGTCGTACTCGGCTGCCTGATCTGGCAGGAAATACATACCGTCGCGTGGAGTAAAGCGTTGTTCCAGTCCCGCATAGAATTCAGCAGCAGATAGAGGCACCGTGGTTCCTCGTTGGACGTGGAAAGCAACCATGCGATCAAAGAGCAGGTGACTCTGCCGCTCCGGTATCATTTCTGCCATTCCGTTTGTGGATACAAATACTGGAAGTTGCTTGAGATGCGTACGGACAACATCCCAAACACCCTCTTCGGTACCGGCTGTAAGTTTGAAGCGCTCCGCCAACCCGCCATTGGGCTTATAAGCAGAGATAACCAAGTCTTTGTTCACAGCGTTTGCGTTGAGCTGCTTCTTCGTCAGCATTCCTTTGTCGAGAACGCGGACATCAGCAATGATAAACCCCGCTTGACCCAAAGCTTCTTGTATGGCCGTCCAGACGGAATTCTTTGAATTATGAAACTCGATTGTCACCCAGCGACCGGGTTTCAGAAGCCGGTACACCTCCTTGAGACAGGAGGTCATCATCAGCGTATAAACCGCCAGGTCCTTGTCCTGCGTCCCGCTCACTACGGCATCTTGCGCTGCGTTTGTGAACACTCGAAGCCATGCTTCCCACAGAAAATTCAGTTCAGCATAAGGTAGGTTGTCTCCAAATGGCGGATCGATGAAAACATAGTCAACAGAGTTGTCTGGACCGAGTATATATGCCAATGACTGAGTAGTAACCATCGTGCCGCTTTCAGAAGATGGAACAGCCTTCCTAAAGCGCTTGAGTTTTCCGGTCAGGACGTATGTTGGACTCGGCTCACTTACTATCGAACCTAAATACAACGTGCCGCTGAGAGACCGGTTAACCTGGGAGTATGCGTTCTTTAGGAATCTATTGCGACGAGTGAAGCTCACGACGATGCCTTGAAGTGTGAACCGCCAGAGACGTTTCGCTTCCTCTGAAGGCAGATCGTCGGCGCTATGCCAAAGGATGGAGAAAGCAACAAGCTGGCGTACAAGATGAAAATCGTGAACCCGACTGATGCCCTCATGGTAGCCTCGATAGAGATCGCCCCATTCTTCGCCTTCGGGCGTGAACATCATTAACTCGGTGGGGTAACCAATCTGCTCCAGCATCTGCTCGATCTTCGCCAGAACTTGAATGTCCTTTTCGTTCGGTAGCTTTTTCTTCTTGGCCCCTCGGTGGCGGTAGCAGATTTCGACCGGTTTGAGAATCTGTTTACTACGGGTGGCCCCAACAGCCTTGTCATAGTACTTCGTTGTGCAACGGATAAGATCTCGTTTTGAAACCTTGGCAGAGCAGTGCAGGCAAGTTGGATTCTCAACGATCTTACCGGATGAAGCATCATATGCCAGTGCCCAAAATTCTAACTCGCCTGAGCAGTGAGGACAACTGAATACCTCTGACCAAACTGTAAAATCGATCTCGCAGACATCCCCTGACTTGGGGTCCGTGGTCTGGTACATCCATCCGTATTCGCGATTGAACTTCTTGAGCAACTCTGCAGCGAGTTTGGGGAATGATTCAGGGTTCCTTGTCAGGTTATATCCGGCCGCGATAAGCGTCGCTGCAGGAGAGAGATCATTCAGAATGGCCTTTCGGCAACCTTTACTTCCTATGTTCTGGCCGTTCTCATCGAAAAGCTGATCATCGGCTCTGGGTGTGTACCCAAGCGCCGCGAGAGTGCTTGGATCATCGCATAGTTGTGCGGCTACACCGGTCATCCCCGTCCCACAGAATCCATCAAAAACCACATCCCCTGGCTCGGTATAATACAGGATATACCGCATGATGGCCTTGTGCGGAACCTTAGTGTGGTAGGAGTGGGCGTTGTAAATTGGGTCGTTCTTTCCTTCGCTGACATCCGCGGCAAATGGTCCCCGCCGGTAATCGTCTGTCTTCTGGTCATACGGTTTCCCGTACTGCTTGACAAAATCCTCGATGAACGGGTTCGGGCAGGCGGTGTAGTACGGAGGATCGGACAGGGCCAGGATGTCCTCGTCCTCGCCAATCGGGAATCCCTCAATCTTGCGGAACTCCGGGTCCTTGAGATCCTCGCGTAGCTTCTCCAGGAAATACTCTCGGCGTTTCTCGTCGTTCTCGAAGGTCAAGCCCAGGCATTCAACGGGCCCCTGCGTCTTGGCAGCGGGTTCCAGGTCGAAAAGACTATGCTCGTGGCGTTCCTTTACCATCAGCCTCTCCTCAATCCCCGCCAACAAGACGCAAAGTTCGCTTCACAAACCCATGCAACTCATCTGAGAATATGGGTTCTGAGTCGGCATTCGGATTCTGCTCGTGGTGATATTTCTTGGAATATTCGTTTATTGCTTCAAATTCTAGGAGGTCGTCCTTAGCATGTTGAAGCCCACTCGCGCTATCAGCACCACGTATCTTGCTGATAAAATCCCCAAGCCATTCATTGGGTTGAAAGTACCCGGGGAAGTGCACCCGGAGCATTCCCTCAAGAAAGGGGCGAATCGCACGCGCCACATCGAGCGATGTTCCGCTACGGTCCCGATAGAAGTTCAACAGGGTGGAGTAGTCCTTCTGATAAGTGCTTAGGGTCTCTTCCTCTATGTCCCACTCGCCAAGTTTAGTATTGTTACCCGTCCGGAATAATTGCAGCGTTCTCATTTCACTGGATGAATGGCCGTCGGAGACCAACTTCAAGAAATGAGGGTCATGAGATAGAACGATGACCTGTTGCGCTGAGCAAGATAGACCACGAATAAGCTGCTGAGTGCAGGTGCGCCGAAAACGGTCGAGGCTGGTGAATGGGTCGTCGAGCACGACGATCTTGTTGCCGAGGTTCGCGTCTTGCTTCAACGCGGCCAGAAAGAACGCCAGGGCAAGCGCGCTACGGTCGCCTGAACTCAACGTTGTTTTGAAACATGGCGTGCCGGCCGGTGTTCGGCTATCGCCAAGATCGACAGATGTGTTGTTTATCTGGATTTGAAACTGCGAACTTGGTGTTCCCCCGCGATAGCTATGTTGCGTGTTTACTATTCGAAAACCCGTGTTGAACTGGTCCAGATACTCGTTGATCGCATGCTCGTAGGTTTGGAGGATACTCTGACGCTGGTCAAGCTGCTGCTTCGCGGTATCCTTCTGTTGTTCAAGATCGTTCTTATCGATCAGTGCATCCTGATAGTCCTGACACGCCTGAACCATATCCGGCTCGAAGCGCTTCTTCTTTGCCTCCAGGTCGGCGAGTTCTTGCTTCAGTGAGTTGATATCGCCGCCTTGCTGAACGGCTGTCTTCTGTTCAGTGATGCGGGCATTGCTGGCAGCAACGGCGGCGTTGTAGGTGTCCACAGCCTGTTGAAGTGATTGCACTTCATTGAGCGCGGTTGTGAAATGATCATTCGGAGTTACCGCTTCCACCGGGTTCTGCTGCTTGCGCTGCGCCAACGCCAATGCAAGTCCCCGTAGTCTCGCACAATTGGCTTGGACATTCTGAAACGGAAAATCCGGAACGCTGACTTCGGTAAACTGCTTCCAGAATTCGATGAGCGCCAAGTTGCCGGAGAGCGCTTGTTGCACGGCGTTGAGCGCCGTATCGCCGATGGCGATTGTGATGCGCTGGCTGAGTCGCGCGACTTCCTCTTTGAGAGTCTTGTACGCCGTGTTGAAATGCGAGCGGTAAGCGGCACTCAAGTCATTAAACTGGATGCCCTGGCCACAAAAGGGACAAAGGTCATTCCTCACGTATCCCATGCCTTGTGAGAGCCATGTCTCACCCTGGTTCCCCATTTGGTGGCTGGCGATTTGCTGCCGGACGCACGTTTCGGCATCGGCGGTGATGTCCGTTAGTTTCTTCCCAAGAATCGTGAGGAAGTCTTCGGGAAATGTGGGTAGTGAGATCTTGGCGAGTAGCGCCTTGGACTGAATCTCGGTTGCTTTGTCCAACGCGAGTTGACGGTTAGCGATCTCCGTGTTCTTCTGTTGAATCCTACTTTCAATGCCATCAACCGGCTGCCAGGCAAGATATGACTCAAGCGTTACCCGATTGGGCAGGGTTCTTGATACGGCTTCTTTCTTTGTCCTGATGTCTGCGTTCGCGTCGCGAATCTTGCCGTCCAGTTCTTCAATCTGTTTGGCGAGTTGAACGCCTTGCGTCCCGACGATAACCCGATAAAGGTTCTTCTTCTGCTCGTGGTCCACATAGTCCCCGGCGTAAACATTGTCGTGGATGAACACGGAATCGAAGATGGCAATGTCGGGGTGTATGGCGGACCATGCGTTGTTGGAGAAGGTAAGGGTGCTGTTTCCCAGACGCATCTGGACGGAAGCCGCTTCGTTGGTACCAAGGGTCTTTCGTTCGGAAATGAACTCGGGTTGGCCGGTCTGCAACGAACGGAGAATAGCGCACAGCATGGTCTTGCCCCGCCCGTTTTCCGCGAAGAGGAGCGTTAGATTCCGAAAGGCCACGTCGCCTTTCGGGCAACAATCACGGAACCGGCCAATGTTCTTGATGCTGATGAACTTCTCAATCATGTGTGGATCTTCCCGCCTTGTTCACTGAACAAATTCCGGTACCTTTTTCAGGCTTGTCCATTGCGCGAGTCTCATCTGCCGCCGGCACGACGCTCTTCACTTGGTCACCCAAGAACTGACCAAATGGTCTCAAGTTGGTCACTAACTTGGTCACTCGCCCTCTCTTTCGTTTGTTGACAGGAATCCCCGCCCCTTTTCCGTGAGCCGGTATTTTTGCAGGCGGCTGTTCGGTTTCTCCGGAATTGTGTATTCTATGTATCCGGCCTTCATCGCAGGGTGTAGGTAGTTTTGGCGAAATGTCGGCCGATGCTTGATATCAAGAGCTTCGCGGAGTTCTCCGGAAGACATTTCGCTCTCTTGGAGTAAGATCAAGAGTCGCTCAAATTGGGAGGCCGACTGGGTCGGTGACTGGGTCGGTGACTGGGTCGGTGACTCTGGCCGAGTAGCCCCGAACATGGCCTTCATGAGGTCCGAGGCCATGTCCACTTCCTTGTCCAACTCAGGGATAAAGAGCTCGAACGCCTTCCAGGCACGGTCATTCTTGTATGTTGGGGCTGGATGCCCCACCGCCTGCCATTCCTCGCGCATCATTCGCATGCCCGTACCGGCCTGTTCGCACATGGCGATACGCCGCATTGCGGCAGTGATGCCGGGATTGCGAACTTCCTTTTCGCCCGGTTCCATAAGCCGAGAGTCGTCGCCGAACACATCGCCGGGATTCCAGAACTGAATGCCATCGCGAAAGAATTTGATGACCGCTTTCCGGGAATGATCGCCGTAATCCTGGTGAATCAGCAGGTTCATGGCAGCCTCTCGGAATACGCGGAATCCGGGCGGATCGTCACGGCGCCCGAGGGTTACCGGGTCGATATCCCTGAAGGGCTTGGGCATGAAGAACTTGTATTTTGCGACCAGTTGTTCCCAAGCATGGATGATGTTCTCTTCACAGACAATCCGGTCGATCCAGCGAGTCCGCGGCATTTCTTCATTCGTCGCATAGCCGAGAAACTGAACATCCAGCGTCGGCCTGGGAATCAGTTGATGAACCGCGAGTGAAGACCCGAACAGCATGATAGCTCCGTGGGTCGGAATCCGTCGTTTTCCGTCCTTGATAAGATATCCCCACCGGTAGAGGAAACTCTCGTCGGGTTCTTCCGAATCGGTACCGCTGTTTGCCGAATGGAATCGGTCACGAAACCAGCGAAGGCTGCTCGGTTCGAACGCTTCTTCGAGCAGTACCCGCTCGAAGGGCTGGCTGTCCCACCGGTCGGCTGTGGCGTCGCGCAGCATACGCTCGATGTCCTGCATCTGGGCTCGGTAGTCTCCACTACCCTTGCGGAGGAACGTACGCCGAATATCGCCGTCCAGATACACCGGTTTGCGGGTACGGGGATTTTCGGCGATGTGGAAGGCCAGTACAATCTTGTCGTCTATGTGGAATCGCTGCTCGTTAACCTGTACATCGTGGTTGACTTTCTGGTCGGCATGAAGCAACGAAAGAAAATCGCCTTGCACCTTGTCAGGTTTATCGACGCCAATAACTTTGAACTCTTCACCGTGCTGACCAATACCAAACACCAAGCGACCGCCGTGGGTATTGGCGAACGCGGAAATGGTCTCGAACGCTGACCTGGGAACTGCCGTACGAGCTTCCTTGAACTCGACATCGTTCCATTCCCCCGCTTCCAGCAGTTCTTTTAATTCCGCGATTTTCATTGCCGCAATCCGTGTCTATCCGTGGTCATCCGTGGTTCTACTCCAAGACTATTCTAACCTTGCCGGGCTCCTTGCCCCTGGTGAGTTCGTCCAGGTACTCCTCGAACCGCTTCTTCATCTCGGCAGGTGTGACCGGTGAACCGCCGGAGAGCAGCGCCGCGCGCAGGTCCGTGATCTTGACCGGCACCTTCTGGAGTCCGGAAAGCACTTCCCCCATGGCATAGATGAAATACTGGTCAAGTTCGTCCGGCAGGGCACGCTTCTCGATGAAGCCGTCTACGAGCTTCTTGTAGTCGGGCTTGAGTAGGTCGAGGTTGACACGGGTGTTCGGGTCCTCCAGATTGGTCAGCAGCGTCTGGGTCCAGTTCTCCACCTGCTTATCCAGCTCCCCGTCCAGGCCGTCCAGGACCGTGCCCGCTGGTGCCTCCGGCGGCTCCGCGCCAGGCTTGAAATTGCAGTGAGGGCAGACGGCCGAGGCGTCCATTTCCTGCTCGGTGAGCGCGAAGCAACTCGTCAAGGCAGCGAGACGGTTCTGGAAATCGGTCAAGTGCTGACGGGGCATCAATTCGATAGTGGAGAGCTTCCGCAGCACCTGGAGTCGCTCATCGCCCATGAGGGCAGTCTTGTGTTTGTCTTCGTTCACGCCCAGCCGAGCTTTCGCGTGCAACGCCAGGTAGACCCTCACGTAGGCCCTCTTGAGATCGATCAATTTGCGTTGGGTCTGCTGGCGAAAGGTGGCCTCGCCACGTTTGTCCGGATCGCCGAACTGGGCGAGAACCTCGTCACGCGCCTTTTTCATCTTACCCACCCACTCGTGTTCCGTGGGTAGGACCGCCTCGGCCGTCGAGAGGAACGACGCGGTGGAACCGAGATCGGCCGCCAGTCCCTGGAGGGATTCGATCTCGGCCAGGGAATTGAGCCCGTCGCGGTGACCGGTCACCTCCCGGGCATCGTAACGGAAATTCTTGAGCTTGCCGGGCGAGGTATAGGCTTGGAGCGATTCCAGAAAGGTCTTGGTTTCATCGAGCCGGGAGCGAAGCTTCCGCGCCTCTTCCTCGGCCAGTAGGTTCCGGCCCCAGAAGAGCAGACCGTCTTGCAGGTTCTGTTGCAGGAGAACAAGTTCCTCCACCGATTCTGATATGGCCTTCTGCAACTGCTGCACCGGCTCGTCCTTGCCCTGGGTTACCAAATGAGCCATGCCTGGTGTGAGCCCGAGCAGTTCGAACAGAGCCTTCAGGGCCGGTAAATTCCAGCCCTTGGGTTGCTCGATATGCTTAAACTGCATCAGTTCATCCACGCCGGTTCCGGCCAACTGCGGCAGGCCGTTAGCGTCGAATTTCTTGCCCGGGATGGCGAGAACCAGATCGCCGGTGTAGACCAACGTGGCCAGGACGACCGCCACCCATTCCGGCTCCAGCCGGTACCGGTCCTTGTCCATGTATTCTACGCCCTTGTCGTCCTGGATCAGCTCGGAGCGATTGACCACCTGACCATGGCCCTTCTTCTTGAGCTGTCCGAGGATGTACTTGGCATATTTCGAGTTGTAGGGATCGAGCCGTTCACCGTCGAGTAACTCCAACGCGTCCAGCACCGCCGTGGCCTGTTTGGTGCGGTTCTGACCGGCGATGGCGCGCAGGGCGTCCTGCGCGGCCTGTCCCCGGTTGGTCCCGGTGATGAGGACCGAGAAGAAAGGATGCTCGGGTGCCTGGTCCTGGAAATGCGCTCCCAGGCAAATGCCGGCGATGGTGTTCACCAGGTCGCGGAAGTTGATTCGCTCGCGGGAGCCGATTCCGGACAGCTCACGTATCGACATACCCTTGGACCACTCGGTGAGCGACTTGGCGCGTCCCTGGTAGGTCACCTCGAAGGCTTCCGTCATGTGCTTTTGCAGCCACTGCACCAAGTCCCGGAGAGAATGGGATGACTTGGATTCGTAGGTGGCCTTGGCGTGCCCCGACGAGGTGGAAGCCAGGTCCAGGGCCGCGGCGTAATCCCTGAGCGCTGTGCGAAACTCGTCGTCTGCGTTGGTGAGCCGTAGAAACAGTTCATCGGGCTTCTTCTCGTCTTTGAAGTGTGGCGCATCAAAGGGCTGAATGAAGTAGAGGTAGAAATCGCGCGGCGGAACGGCGGTGGAACGCTCGTTGGGCGCGCCGAAGAAGAGATAACCCTGGCGTGCGGCCTTCCGCTCCAACCACTCCAACTCGTGCTGCCAGATCTTGTAGCCGGTGACGTAGGTCTGGTCCGTGCACTCCATGACCCGTTTCAGTGCCTCGTAGTAGTAGCGGTCAAGTTGAGAAGAGTCGAGGCTTTCAGCGCGCTTCTCGATCAGCGCGGCGAAGTCGTCGGTCTTCTTCAGGTCCAGGTAGAATTGCCGGTTGTCAGGGTTGAAGGAGATGAACTGGCCACTGACCGTCCTGTGGATCTCACGCAGGACTGTTTCCACCTGGGAGAGCAGGTCGTCAGCCGGATCGCCGCCCAGTTCCTCGATACCCGGTTGATACAGGCAGAGCCCGTCACGGAGCTCCTCGGCCGTCGCTCCAAGGGTGGTGTAGATGTCCCCCGTCGTAAGCCGCTGGACCGACAGGGCATGGATGAGCCGCAGCGCCATGGTCTTGTAGGTTGGACGCGTGAAGGCCTGCTGGATGCGCGACTCCAGCACCTGGCTGCAGTCGATCACCGCCTTGATATCCGGCACGGCACGGAAGGACGGGTTCTCTCGGAGATTGGTCCAGTAGGTATCGTAGGCGATCAGCCCGGGCCAGTTGTCTGGGACATCCTGGTCAAGCAATTTCTTCATGGCCAGAGACAGGGTCTTGAGCACTTCTCGCTTTTCCACAGCGGTGACCCGCTCGAAGGTGTCGATGTAGTCGGGGTGCACTGGGAAAAGACGGACGAACTCGTCCATGCGCTCGTGCATGTGGCCGTAGAACCTACCGAAGGGTGTGAGGTACTCGCGTATCTTGATCTGCTGTTCGCCGGTCTTCTTGAGCAATCGCTCGGCAACCACGAACTTGACATCCTTACGGGCGATGAGAATCTGCTCGAAGCGGTCCTTTACCCGGCGAACGCTGTCTGCCACAAAGGAAAACCGGGGGCTGTCGAAGATAGCCTCCTGAACGCCAGCTATGAAGCGGAAGCGCAGGTCCTTGCAAACCTCGCCGATCTCGCGGAGGAAGTTCAGGTCGAGAATGAGTTCCTGGTCCTTGCGGGTGCGCAAGTAATCAAGCAGTTCATCCACCACCAAGAGCAGGCCGTGTTCGGGAAACTCCTGGTGGAAGGCGGTCATCATCTCCTCGAACGAGCGCTTGTTGCCGGACACCTCGGAGGCTGATGGGAAGCCATAGCTCACGCCCATCGCGGCCAAGTGCTCCTCCAGTTCGGCTATGAGGATGTCTCGAAGGGACATGGTCGTGGCCCCGATCTCAGTGCGCACAACCTTGAATCGGCCGGCTATTATCTCCGCGGCATCCGCCACATCCTGGTTGTTGAGGCAAGGGGCAAACTCTGGATTCTCGGCAAGCCCGGAGAGCACCGACATGAGGTGCGACTTGCCGGTGCCGTAGTTGCCGACCACCAGCAGGCCTTTGTTGTTGGTGGGATGCTCGAACTGCAACTGGGGTATGACAAGACCAACCAGCTTTTCCGCCATCTCATCGGAAATGACATAGGTTTCGATAAGCCGCCGGGCCTCAGTCGCTTCGTCGGCGTCTCGCAGTTGGATCACGGACTCGATAGGTTCAAACTGGATCAGGTCACCGTATTTCATCGCGTCTGCTCCTCCGCTCCCTTGTATCGGAATCTGCTGGAATCTGTTATCTTCACTTCGTCACCTCCGGGCTTGCCACCAGAAAATCACGCACCGGGTATCGTCTGTACTCCGGGTGAGCCGGGGCGGCATAGGTCAAAGAACCGTCAACGATGGAGCCGTTCCATGCGGCAACCACAGTCTTATTACGCGAGAGTCCCTGGAGCAGCCGAAGCGGGTCCTGCTTCAGACCAACGTCGAACATGACTTCTATGTTGTCGAGCAGGATCATCTCGTCATCGCCATTATCGACGATCTCTCGAAGAAGACGCGGCAGCCGCAAGGCTCGCTGGCGCTCGGTCAAATCAAGCATTCGGCGGGATATCTCGAGATTGACATTCACCAGGGGCGCACCCATGCGATCCCGTACATCCAAGAGAGCAGTGGTTTTTCCCGCGCCCGCCAGCGCTATGACCAGTATCAGCCGGTGATAGAGTTCGGCGGTCTGCTTGACCTTTCGTACAATCTGATCAGCAAGGGGCTCCGCCATCACTGTTCTCCCTTGTCCCTACTCATTTGCGTTCATTTTGCTTGCGATCATCCTTGGCCTCGTCGGCTCCGCCCGTTTTAACCCACTCGTCCACCTCTTCCTTGCGGAACTTCCAGAGGCGGCCGATCTTGTGCCCAGGCATATTTCTTTCACTTATCCACCTGTAAACGGTATCCCGCTTGACGCCGAGATAAGCCGCGATCTCATCCACGGAGAGCCATCGATCTTCCATCATTATCTCCACTCATTTCGAGATTTGTCGACTGTCTAATAACGGCGGCATGTTGTCAGTTAGTAGATCGGTTTGAATGATTCGGCGCTTGGCGCTTTTATACAGACAAACCAAGTTAAACAAGAATAAAATATATCAGGCGAAGGCCTATTGTCAAACACTTTTTCCGAGTGTATGGCTGTTTAATCTAATGTGACCGAGTTAGTCTAACCAGGCCAGCGGATCTTGGCGGTGCCCCGATACGGGGCCCGGGGCGTCCTTTGATAAGATGATGTTTAATGGACTACCACATCAAGAACAAGCGCCTATACATCGACGGCTCGCCGGTCAGCTTTTTTTCCGGCAGTTTTCAGTACTGGCGGATGGAGCCGGGGCTGTGGGAGGATACGCTGCGGCGGGTCAAGGACATGGGCTTCGGCATTATCGAGACATACATGCCGTGGTCGGTGCACGAGGTTTCCCCCGGGCGGTTCGACTTCGGAAAGGGGGACCCCGGCCTCTACATCAAGCGCTTCCTCGAGCTTTGCGATGCCGCCGGTGTCAAGGTCCTGGCCCGGCCAGGCCCGCATATCAACGCGGAGCTGACCTACTTCGGGTACCCCGAGCGCATCTTCGCCGACGAGGAACTCCTCTGCCGGTGCGCCGACGGCACCCCGGTGGTACTCCCGGCGCCGCCCCGTATGTTTCCCGCGCCGTGCTACCATCACCCACGATTCCTGTCGGAGGTTCGCGGGTACTTCGAAGCCCTCTCCGGCGCGATAAGCGACATGATTCACCCGGGGGGGCCGGTGATCGCCATCCAGGCGGACAACGAGTGCTCCAAGTTCTTCCGGGTTCACCCGTTCGACCACGACTACTCCGAGTACTCGGTCCGGCTCTACCGGAGGTTCCTCGAAGCGAAGTACGGTGACCTGGAGGAGTTGAACCGTGTGTACGGCACCCGGCACGGCGCGTTCGAGCTGGTGGACCCGCCCCGCGCCTTCAGGCCGGAGAGGCCCGAGGATCTCCCGTACTACCTGGACTGGGTCCAGTTCGGGGAGCATTATATCAACGAATCGCTGGGGAGCATCGCGGGAATCCTCCGTGACTGCTTCGGGGAGAGCGTCCCCCTGTTTCATAACTACCCCACCACCATGCCGGTCCCGCCTTTCAACGTCACCGAGGCGGAGGAGTTCCTCGATTTCCAGGGCATCGACGCCTACCCCTTAAAGAGCCAATACCACCAGGTACGAAGGGGCATCAAGCTCACCTCAACGGTGAGCCGACTTCCGGTGTTGTTGGAGTTTTCTTCCGGGGGTGCCTACTACACACGCCCGGTCGACCTGGCGGACCAGGAGTTCACAACCTGGTCAGCCCTCATGCACGGTATAAGGGGCATCAACTTCTACATGATCGTGGAACGGGAACGGTGGTACGGCTCCCCCCTCAAGCGGGACGGCTCGCCCAGGCCGCGGCATTACGAGTTCTACCGTCGCTTCCTGACGGAGGTGCGCCAGTGGGGCCTGGAAGAGATGACTCCCCACCGTCCGGTCCTGCTTCTCATCAACCGGGAGTACGAGCGCCTGGCGAGCGCGGCCACGCTCCTGTGCCCCAACTCGAGCCTTCTCACCGAGTTCGCCGGTATCACCGACGCACCCGACGGCCTTCTCGTCTCGGACGAGACGTTCGGCCTGCCCGAACCGGTGGCCTACAGGTACCTGCGGCTTCGCGCGTTCTGGTACTGGGCCCTCACCGCCGCCGGGGTCCACTTCGCCATCGGCGACACCTGCCGCGCGGAAGACCTCTCGGGAGAGCACCCCCTGGTCATCGTGCCGACCTTCGATTTTCTGGACCGCGGGTTGCAGGAGCGAATGGTTGAGTACGCGCGCGGCGGCGGGGCCCTGGTAGTCGGCCCGCGGGCCCCGTTTTCGGACGAGACGATGAAGCCGTGCGACGTGCTGGGGTGTCACATGCGCCAGCCGGAGGAGATCCGCCCCGGGGGGGAAGCGTTCGGCGTCCCCGTCGAAGAAGTATCTCTCTTCGGAGACGAGGCCGACGGCGACCGTGGAACCACCCCCCTCTACCGGAACCCTGTGGGGAACGGCTGGCTGATCCACCTGGGCATCGTCCCCGGGGACATCTGCGGCGTGGTGGACGCGGAGCCGTTCGGGCCGCTGGTGGACACGCTGATGCGCATGGGCGGGGTCGACCCCTCGTTCGTCCCCTCCGACAGTAGAATCGACGTATCCGTGCTCAGGGGAGATGGACGCGAGGTGCTCCTGGTGGCTAACCCCACTGACGAGGCGATCGAGGCCGAGTTGAGCCATGCCACGGGTGGGAGTTACCGGGACCTCCGCACCGGCGGGTCGGCGGGCGTTGGGGGGACTATAACTGTTTTGCTCGAGCCGTATACGATCAAGGCCCTGGGAAAGGCGTAGCCATGCTCGATAAAGACATACTTGTGGTCGATCTCGGTGCCGACAACTGGAACAGGCTGCTTGGCCTGGGAGAGGGGCTCCTGAAGGCGCTGGAGCCCGATGACGGCCCCGGCCCCCTGCTGGTCATATACCGGGGGCTCAAGCTCCTCAGGGCCATTGACCTGGGGTGTGCCAGGCCGGTAAGCGTGGAGTTTTACGGCACCTCCCGGCTTGACATGCTCTCACGCGAGTCCGGTTACCCCCGCATCCTGGCCCTGGAGGAGAACGCGTTAACAAGGGTCGTTGGGCACGCCCAGCGGGAATTGGAGTACAAGGATGACTACCTCAAGCAGTTGGGGGGCTTCGCCCGGGGTGTTGCGCGCGAATGGGGACGGACAATCTTTACCTATCCGCCCCGGGGCCGCCTCCGCCTTCCGCCCCACCGGGCCCTTGAGTGGGCATTCCGGCTTCTCGTGCCGGACGATACTGTGTTCCTGTTCGCGATAACCGAGAAACGGAAGGCCTGGACGTCCGCCGTCATGGGATACTCGGGCGGCGACCTGTGGCTCCTGACCTCGCTGGACACGGTCGCCCTCGAGGAGGGTGATCTCTCAAACGGTGCTCTGGAAGCAGCCGCCCGCCTGCTGCAATCGAAGTACGGGGGAACGGTGCGGGTGGTCGCGATCCAGCGGGAGGCGCTCCTTCGCGTCTCGCGTAGCCGTTTCCCCTCCGGCGCTCTCCTGTGGGCGCTGAACACCGGCGACTTGAGGCTCTCGCGAATCCCACTGCGCTGGAAGGTGCTCGCCTTTGCCGCAGCGCTTGCCGCGACGAGAAGAGGGTAACTCCCTCGTAGCGCCGGCATCTTGCCGGCATCGGAACGCGCCAGTGGTGCCTGGCACCATTGGCGCGTTTTTCCGTTTGCTTAACGAGGGAGGAGTCCACGCCCTGGGGCTGTTGCATAATGGGGTGTGGGTTTGGGTGGATGTTGCAACGGCACCAGCCCGGGGATGGCGTTTCTTGTCTCACGTCATCGCTTGTAATGCAGGGGTCAGGCCCGCTGTTGCATTATGGAGATAGTCTTGAGTGAGAAGACGAACGACACCAGCCTGGGCCAGACCCCGTTTGGGTGGCGGGTTAGACGAACTCCATCAAGACCATCGAGGCGTTGTCACCCTGACGTTGCCCGAGTTTGAGAATCCTGGTGTAACCCCCGGCCCGATCGCTGTAGCGTGGCGCCACCTCGTCGAATAGCCGGTGGATGGTGTCCCTGTCGGCTATTACCTTCAACGCCTTGCGGCGCGAGTTCAAGTCCCCGACCTTCCCGTAGGTAATCAACCGTTCAACCACCGGCTGGGCCATCTTGGCGCGGGTTTCGGTAGTCTTGATCCTCCCGTGGATTATGAGTTCCCGGGCCAGGTTGGCGAGCATCGCCTTCTGGTGGGACGGGCCGCCCCCCAGTCTTGGGCCTTTCTTCGGCTTAGGCATTACTGATCACCAGCTTAGATGTTCCAACACCGCTTGCTTGTGTGCGTTTGCTCGGGCTCCGCTTGTTCACCGTAGCACCTCTTGTCTCACCAAATTTATTCCGACTGCTTCAGTGACAATCCCCTGGCCTCCAACTTCTCCTTGATAAGCTCCACCGTCTTGGCACCAAGGTTCCTTATTCCCATCATCTCTTCCTCGGTGTGGCTTACCAGGTCCGCCAGCGTCTCGATCTTCGCTCTCTGCAGGCAGTTACAGGCCCTTACGTTGAGTTCCAGATCGCTGATGCCGGTGTCAAGCCCGGCCGTGAGGCTGACCTCAGTGGGCTCGAACACTTCTTCCAGCCCGGCCTCCTCCGCGAGGTTTTTCAGCAGGTTGATGTGCTCGACAAGGATCTTGGCACCGATGCTTACCGCCTCATCAGGCTTGATGCTGCCGTTGGTCCTGACGAAAAGGGTAAGCTTGTCAAAGTCGGTTCGCTGGCCCACACGGGTATAGTCGACCTTAAACGTGACGTTGCTCACCGGGGAGTAGACCGAGTCGACCGGGATGACCCCGATGGCGTCGCCCTCCCTCTCGTTTTCATCCGCCGCGGCGTACCCCCGTCCCGTTTCCACCACCATCTCCATCTCGAACTTGCACTTCTTGGTAAGAGTTACGATATGGTGCTCCGGGTTCAGCACCTCCACGGTGGAAGGCACCTCGATGTCCTTGGCGGTCAACTCCCCCGCCTTGACACCTTTGAGCTTGATAGTGGCTGGCTCGTCGTCGTCCAGGCTCAACACTAATTCCTTGATATTAAGCAGTATCTCGATGGTGTCCTCACGGACTCCTTCGATCGCCGAGTACTCGTGCTGCACCCCCGCTATCTTTACCGAGGTCACCGCCGCACCGGGGATCGAGGAAAGGAGAACCCTCCTCATGGAGTTTCCCAGGGTGTGCCCGAGCCCTCTCTCCAGCGGCTCTATGGAGAACGCCCCCTCGGTGTCATTCAAGTCAAGCACCTTAATCTGTGGTTTCTGGATTCCTAGCAATAGACTACCCTCCGCAAAGTCGATATGCCCTACCGCGAGTAGAGCTCCACAATCATTTCGTCTCGGATCTCAACGTCCGGATTATAACCATCGGGTTTCTCGATTACCGTCGCGGCCAGGTTCTTCAGGTCCACATTGAGCCAGGGCACCTGCTCGCGCCGGAAGCCCCGGGTCGCCTCCTTGAACACGTCGAGCTTTTTACTTCCGGGAGCGACACCGATGACGTCGCCCTCCTTCACCTGGTACGACCCGATGTCCACCTTTCTCTCGTTCACTGTCACATGCCCGTGTGAAACCAGTTGCCGCGCCTGCTTCCGGCTCGCCGCCAGGCCCGCCCGGTACACCATGTTATCCAGTCGGCTCTCCAGCAACCGCAACAGGTTCTCACCGGTGCGGCCCTTCTGCTTCAACGCCTGCTTGTAATAAGTGCGGAACTGCCGCTCTCTCACTCCGTAGACACGGCGGGCCTTCTGCTTCTCCCTTATCTGGAGCAGGTAGTCGGACTCCCTTACTCTTCTGCGACCGTGCTCACCGGGCGGGTAACCGCGCCGATCCATCGAGCAACTATTCGAGTCGCATCGTTCGCCCTTGAGGTAGAGCTTGGTCTTCTCCCTGCGGCATTGCTTGCAAACCGATCCAGTATACCTGCCCAAGCCTTACACCCTCCTTTTCTTCTTCTGTCGACACCCGTTGTGGGGAACAGGCGTAACATCCTTTATCGAACCAACCTCGAGCCCCCTGGCCTGAAGGGTCCTGATCGCCGTCTCTCTCCCGGAGCCCGGGCCCTTGACCCTGACGTCAACCTTGCGCATCCCGTTCTCCTGGGCACGCTTGGCCGCTGCCTCGGCGGCCATTTGCGCCGCGAACGGGGTACTCTTGCGAGAGCCCTTGAAGCCGATTGACCCCGAACTCGACCAGACTATGGTATTCCCGTCCAGGTCGGTGATGGTTATGATGGTATTGTTAAACGTGGCCCTTATATGCGCTATCCCCTGAGGGATGTTCTTCTTGACTTTCTTGCGCCCTCTCGACCGACCCTTTCCTGGTTTTGGCAATACCTGCTCCTTTCTCGAGTTTCCTACTGTGCCTGTCTCTTTTTCTTGATCCCGACCTGTGGCCGAGGTCCTTTCCGGGTACGCGCGTTAGTGTGCGTCCTCTGGCCTCTCACCGGGAGGCCCCGGCGATGCCTCAGGCCCCGGTAACAGCCGATCTCCATCAGCCGCTTGATGTTCTGCGAACGTTCCCTGTGCAGGTCTCCCTCTATCTGGTAGTTACTGTCGATAAACTCCCTCAGCCTTACGATCTCCTCGTCGGTGAGGTCGCGTACCTTCGTCTCCGGGTCTACCCCTACGCCTTCACAGGTCTTACGGCCGCGAGACCGGCCAATGCCGTAAATATAGGTCAGCGCTATCTCAACGTGCTTCTCCCTGGGAAGATCAACGCCCGCGATTCTTGCCACGCCGGTTCCTTTCTCTTACTGCCTCGTTCCATAGATACGGTTAAGCACCGAGAGCGTCGAAGCGCCGCTCCGGCAAGGCGCGCGACTCAGTGCCTCGCTTGATAGATACGGTTTAGCACCGAGAGCGTCGAAGCGCCGCTCCGGCAAGGCGCGCGACCGAGACGTACTCCCGTAGTACTTCGAGGGAGCGGAACGCAGCCGGAGTGGATGCAGCGGCGTTCGAATGCCAGCGTATTTATGGAGCGGGGTACTTATGCGTACTCCTGTAGTACGTCGAGGGAGCGGAACGCAGCCGGTGTGGATGCAGCGGCGCTCGAATGCCAGCGTATTTATGGAGCGGGGCATTACTACTTACCCTGCCGCTGCTTGTGGCGGGGGTTGCTGCATATGACCATGACCCTGCCGTTCCTGCGGATCAACTTGCACTTATCACACATTTTCTTTACCGATGGCCTTACTTTCATCTCTGCTCCTCCGAACCGACTAATCCTCTACTTATACCGGTAGGTTATCCTCCCCCGCGACAGGTCGTAAGGGGAAAGTTCGACCGTGACCTTATCACCGGGAAGAATTCGTATGTAATGCATGCGCATCTTCCCCGATATGTGCGCCAGGACCCTGTGGCCGTTTTCAAGTTCCACCCTGAACATGGCGTTTGGCAACGGCTCCAACACTGTGCCCTCAACCTCTATGGCTTCCTCTTTTGCTACCAAACCTCCGTGTTCCTCCTTGATGACGCACAAATGAACATAATACCTCAGGCGGACTCTTTTATCAAAGCGAGCCGCTTAACCCTTCCGCGGCGGTCAGAACATCCGGGCCGCTCTCGGTGATCGCGATTGTGTGCTCGAAGTGGGCGGAGAGGTCCCCGTCCCTGGTACACACCCGCCAGTAGTCAGGCGAAGCCTCTACCTCCCATGTTCCCGCGTTCACCATCGGCTCAACAGCCAGCACCATCCCCGGCTTCAACACCGGCCCCTTCCCCGGCTCGCCGTAGTTGGGAATCGGCGGGTCCTCGTGCATGCTGGTCCCAATACCGTGTCCGACGAACCTCCTTACGACCGAATACCCCTCGGACTCGGCCAACTCCTGAACCGCGTGCGATATATCGGAGAGGTGGTTTCCCGGCCTGCACACCCGTATCCCCGCCTCCAGGGCACGCCTGGTCGCATCGGCAAGCAACCGCGCCTCGATGTTTCCATCCCCGATCACGACGGTTATCGCCGCGTCCCCGAAGTATCCATCCACCTGGGCCCCGGTGTCCACGCTCAGCAGGTCCCCTTCCTCCAGCGGCCGCCCGTCCGGAATGCCGTGTACGACCTCAGAGTTCACCGAAGTGCACAGCGTGGCGGGGAAAGGGCCACATCTAATGAAATCCGGCTGGTAATGCTTGAACGCCGGGATACCGCCACCATTCCTTATTCTCTCCTCCGCGCGCTCATCCAGCTCCTCCGTGGTAACCCCCGCCACGGCGGCGTCGGCCACCGCCGCCAGGACATCAGCCACCAGCCGGCCCGCCACACGCATCTTCTCTATCTCCCGGCGGGATTTCAAGACGATCATTCGCCCTCCCGCCCCGTTGCCGCGTCGATCGCGCTCATTATCTCGGCCGAGACCTCGTCGGGACTCCCCGACCCGTCCACCAAGGCCAGCTTTCCCGACGATCGATAGTACTCTATCAACGGCTCGGTGCTGCCGGTGTAGACCTCCAACCGGTTTCGAACTGTTTTCTCATTGTCGTCATCGCGCTGGTATAGCTCTCCCTCGCAGGCGTCACACATCCCCCGTCGAGACGGAGGGTTGAAGCTCACGTGGTAGTTGGCCCCGCAACTCCCGCATACGCGCCTTCCGGTGAGTCGCCGGATGAGTTCCTCGGGGTCGACCGCGATGTTAACGACCACGTCGATCTCGTCGCCGCCCGACGCCAGGTATCGGTCCAGTGCCTCGGCCTGGTGTTTGTTGCGAGGGAACCCGTCCAGGATGAAACCGCCCCCGCAGTCAGCGTCGCCGAGCCTGATGGTGACGATGCCTTCCACGATCTCGTCCGGCACCAGTTCCCCGGTGTCCATGAACCGCTTGGCCTTCAGACCCATGGGGGTCCCTTCGGCCAGGGCGGCCCTGAAGATGTCTCCGGTGGCGACCTGGGGGAGGTCATACCTCGCGGATATTCTTTCGGCCTGAGTTCCTTTTCCGGCCCCGGGGGGGCCCAGCAGCACGATGTTCACTTTAGTCTGGTTCTCCTCACTTGCTCAAGAATCCCTCGTAATGCCTCATCTGCATCTGCGACTCTATCTGTCTCATGGTTTCCAGTGCCACCCCGACGATGATCAGGATGGCAGCGCCGCCTATCGGCACCTGCGCGGTGCCGAACTGGACGAACATAATCGCCGGTATCAGGGCGATGACAGCCAGGTATATGGAACCCGGCAGGTTTATACGGTTAACCACCTTTGCTATGTAGTTAGTGGTAGGCATACCCGGTCTGATGCCGGGTATGAACCCTCCATACTTCTTCAGGTTATCCGCCAGTTCGAACGGGTCGAAGATTATCGCGGTATAGAAGTAGGCGAAGAAGATAATAAGGCCGGTGTAGGTCACGAAGTACAGTATCGACCCCTCGGAGAAATTGCTGGCGAAACCCTCCAGCGAAGGAAAGAAGTTCGCCAGTATCATCGGGAAGAAGATGACCGAAGCGGCGAATATTATTGGAATAACGCCGGCGGTGTTCACCTTCACCGGGATGTAGGTGCTGGCTCCCGCGTACATCTTGCGTCCCCTGATCTGCTTCGCGTACTGCACCGGAATCCTTCTTTCACCCTGCTCGATATACACCACCCCCGCGATGATACCCAGGCCCAGCGCGCCAGGAGCACCACCCATATTGGATTCTGGTAATACGCGGCCCTTACCAGGTTGGCCCCCTCGGTGGGCATCGTCGCTATGATGCTCACGAATATCAGGATTGACATCCCGTTCCCGACCCCCCGCTCGGTGATAAGCTCCCCCAACCACATAAGGAGGGCCATACCGGCGACCATGGTCATTATCACCAGCCCCCCGGACCACACGGTGAGGTCCGGAAAGATGTTCAGTTCCTTGTTGGCGCTGAAAGATATCAGGAGGCCGGTCGATTCCATCAGGGCCAGCGCCAGAGTCATGTAGCGCGCCACCATGGTGATCTTGCGGCGCCCCTCCTCGCCCTGCTCGTGCCACTCCTTTATCTTCGGAAGCACCGCCGAGAGCAGTTCCATGATAATCTCGGCGGTGATGTACGGCATTATCCCCAGCCCGAATACCGCCATCCTCGAAAGCCCTCCACCGGTGAATATATTGAGGAACTTGAGCATCCCGCTGCCCGTCATCTGCTGCCCAAGGGCTTCCAGGTTGACCCCCGGCGACGGGATAAAACAGCCGACACGGTATATCGCCAGGATCAAGAATGTGAAGAGTATCTTGTTCCTCAGGTCCGGAATCTTAAACGCGTCACGAAACCCGGAGAGAATCCTCAAGGAGAAACCACCTCTGCCTTTCCGCCGGCGGCTTCTATCTTCTCGCGCGCGCTCCGGGAAAACGCGTGCGCCTTGACGGTAAGGCTGGTGTTCAGCTCTCCGCTCCCCAGTATCTTTACCCTGCCGCGCTCCTTCTTGACGAGTCCCGCTTCCGCCAGGGCGACGGGATCCACCACATCGTCAGTGGTGAACCTGTCCAACTGGTGCACGTTCACCAGCGCGTAGACGGTGCGCTTCCTCGGGGTGAACCCCCCCAGCTTGGGGATCCGTC
>Ga0180015_1000029_pt1 | contig 43765 bp, 49 predicted proteins | sample KR13_S2_MetaG_FD_116508 | JGI IMG/M metagenome (GOLD analysis project Ga0180015, IMG submission 116508) | Groundwater microbial communities from the Olkiluoto Island deep subsurface site, Finland - KR13_S2_MetaG | ecosystem: Environmental > Aquatic > Deep subsurface > Groundwater | place...
GGAGAAGAACATCAGGGAAGCCATCGAGATGCATATACAGGGACTCATCGAAGACGGACTGCCTGTCCCCGAATCCGAATCAGTAGCGGAGTACATAACGGTCAAAGAAGAGATCAGTTCAGGGTAATATCCTGCAAAGCATAAGGGTAGCTGGCGGAGAGGGTGGGATTCGAACCCACGAGGGACTAATGCCCCTAACGGTTTTCGAGACCGTCTCCTTCGGCCACTCGGACACCTCTCCGAGGTCTATCTTAAACCATCGAAGAAGCGTTGCAACAGGCTACGGCACTCGCTCTCCATCACGCCTGCCAGGACCTTGACCGTGTGATTGAGCCTCTTGTCCTCGAGGATGTTGTAGGCGGAGCCACCTGCCCCGGCATCCGGGTCAGACGCGCCGTAGACCACCGTCTCCACCCTGGCGTGCTTTATCGCACCAGCGCACATCGGGCACGGCTCCATGGTCACGTAGAGTGTTGCATCGGTGAGGCGCCAGTCGAATGCTCTTGTCGCCGCCTTACGGAGCACCAGGACCTCGGCATGGGCGCTGGGATCGGCTGTCTCGGTCCGGCGGTTATGGTCACGGGCAACAATCTTCCCCTGCCTTACCAGCACCGCGCCGACCGGCACGTCGCCGTGGCGTGAGGCGATGGCGGCCTCCTCCAACGCTATCTCCATGTACTCGCGGTGACTGCTCATACTTATATTATAACCAACATCACCTACGTAAGTGACGCAGTTCAAGGGCGGATGCCGGCAAGGTGCCGGCGCTACCAGGAACGGGGTTCCTCCCCCCGTGTGCCCCCCTGGGTTCGAGTCCTGCTTGAATTGAAATAGTAAGTGCTATTGACATAAGTAGAGTCACGATAAACAAGCAATGTGTAAGCAAACGCACATAAGCAGACGGAGGTTACACATCTAAGCTGGCACGCCCGCAGGGACTCGAACCCCGAACCTCCCGGTCCGTAGCCGGACGCTCTATCCAATTGAGCTACGGGCGCGTTCTTTCTGGCGGAGGGGGTGGGATTCGAACCCACGTGGGAAGTCTCCCCCCCAAAACGCTTAGCAGGCGTCTCCCTTATGGCCGCTCGGGCACCCCTCCGCATATGGGATTATAGCAGATGCCGTAAACCGCATAAATAAGGGAAACTGTCGCCGTTTAGCAATGCCTGATTTAGCGGTCCATCGGAATGTAGAAGATACCACAGTAAACAATAAAGCGTCTGCCGTATATTAGGGGGCTAGTAATGATTGTTAGGGGGCTAGTAATGATTGAAACCGTTAGATTGGAATCCGTCCGAGATGAGTACCTGTTGGGATGTCAAATCGAGGGGAAAGCCAGGGGAGGGGTTCTATAGCAAACAAGTTGAGTTTTCCTTTCATAACAACCCCCTCTTTCTTGCAAAACGGTAACCGAGTATTAACAGAACTATCACCACGACCCAGTAGATTCCAATAGCAAGCCATCTCTTGATTGTCATCTCGAACTGGTAATCGTTAAACCAATTATTATCAACAGGGGATTTTATCTCTTTCCTACCCGTTCTGTAAGGCGATATTTCGGGACGGTCCTGCAATTGTTCAAACATTATTTCTGCGTCTTCCTCACCGCTTACTTGAACTTTGAACTCGGCAGTAAACGGATTTTCTTTTATCTCTTCCACAAGTTCAGGTTGGTCTGTATAGAGTTCTTTGAATTCTGAAAAAACGTCTTCTTCAGATACGTACTTTACGCCTTCAACTCCTTCAATTCCTGACAGATATCGTTGAAGGTTACTCACCTCTTCTTCGGTGACACCTTCTTTTAGAAATAGTCTTATTTCGTCAGTTTGTTCTTTCTCAGACTCCTTCGGAATCATACTTTCCAATTCAGGGTCCTCTGATACTTTCTCCTTGAATTCCTCGAAGTTCATTACGTCGGCACCCCAACGAATTTGGGGACCTCCATAAACACCATAAGCAAAAAAGAAGACTACCCCGAATCCGACCAGAACAACAATAATAGTGATAATTAACACTTTCTTCTTACTCACCAGTAAACCCTCTCGTACCGTCTCAATCTCGTGACCAATTTAACTCAGCCGAGAGGTCCGAGCGTACAATCTTCCACGAACCGCCATCGTATATCAGGTCAAAGTAGACAATGTCTCCAATTTCCATACCTTGATAATCTGTATAAATTCTTGTCTTGACTTCGTAACCGTTAATCTTCACTGGTTCTTCATTAATCTTTAACTCTGCAAGCATCTTGTCCATATCGCCTTTATCCTGCGTAATGATATTCTTCTCAAGCCCAAGCCTTTTAACGTTAGGCCCTGGCCATTCAACCATATATCCTTCAAAGGGTTTCTCACCGAGAGTCTGTATTTTCCAATCCTTTGACGGCCCACCACTCCACAGTTCCCATTGTTCGGATGCGCCTTCGTTATATAGATACTTGGCTGCGCTCTCGGTATCACCACTCTGCCAAGCCTTGTAGAACTTCTTCACGGTGATTTCCCGAGGTGTTCCTGTGATACTGTCTCCTTTGAACACGAAAAACAAAACAACGACCAAGATAACCAGCAACAGTCCTGAAGCCCCGCAGATTAATAGAACTTTGTACCTTTTTTCGAGACTAAACCACCACTCACGCAACTTAGACATTACTATCACCAGTAAACCCCCTCGTACCGCCTGTCAAGAAGAGTGCTACTCCATGCGCCATTTATTAACAGCCAAATACTCGACCCGAACACTCCAACTCGTCTCGGGACCACAAACTACCAAGCAATATTCCCCAGGCTCAACGCTACAACTCTCTTCCCCTCGAATGGGATAGGCGACTTCTTCTCTAGCCGCCGTCGTGGGGTTTATAGTGAAATATTTAACTTCCCGTGAAGTATCTAACAATGTCCGGGTTGAGCCGTTTTCCTTGTCTTTAATACGAATCGTCATTTCCACTGTAGGGTTTTCGTCGGGGTCAGCCTCCCAAATAATCTTCAATAGGCTTCCTTTTATTTCAAACGTTTCACTTTCCTTGACACCGCCGCCGATGCCGCTGTTAAATGTAATAACTCTCTCCCAATGAGACTCGTAGGAGCACCCAGGCAACAGCACTACCAGAAGTAATACTGAAACCACGCACAGAAGAAGATATTTCTTCGTGATTCCCTTTGGTTGTTTTGTTATTGCTTTCATCATCCTAATCACCAGTAAACTCCTTCATGCCGTCTGTTGATAAACCCCAAGACAGCCACAACCAGCGAGAAGAAAAGAAATATCCAAAGACCCATACCAACACTGACCATGGCTGCGTATTCTGAAGCCCCTTTCATTTTCCACAAGACCATCACGATGTTGAAAAGTGCGATAAAGAACCCTAAAATTCCAACAATCTCAAAAATGATACTGTTGGCCGTCAGTCCCTTAAAGAAAAGAACAACCCCTACTATTATGGCAATCCCAATAACAAGGGTCCAAACCCCTCCAAACCATCCTATACCTTCATTCCAACTGAAAACGGGATTCGACTTCTCGAAACTGAGAGCACCAGCATGGACAATAGAATCCCAACCGGAGATATTCATACCGAAGCCCATAGAACCCACAGACATCCAAGACATGAAGGTAGAGAAAAAAACAAGCAGGCCTGATAGACCAAGCACTCCGCCTACGATAACGGAGTAAAGACTTATATTTTCTATTACTGTAGAGTCGAGTGATAGTTGTCTTGGTTGGGTTACTTGTTGGGGGATACTCTGATATGGATTAGGCTCACTACAGTTTACGCAAAACCTGAAAGAATCATCGTACTTATGACCACATTTCGGACAGTTCATCCTGTTACTCCTCTAACATTGTTTTTCTGTTTGCTTCCCTGCCACGTTCAATCAAACATCCTTTTGTGCCTCGATATACTTCCTCACCATTTCCGACGATACCTCACCGGCAGTTCCATCATAATGAGAACGTGTCCATGGTTATAACAAGCGCACCGATAGTTGCCTTTTTCATACGAATCGCCTCCGTTGCCTCTGTTGCCGTGTCCATTTTATATACATGCCTTCACGTTTACTAGTGGGAGACGGCTCGACTCCTCAATACTAGAATCGATGCTAGAGTGTTCTTCAGTAGCAAATAGAGCCGCTCTGCGGCACTTCTATCCGTAAGAGTATGCCTAAGCATGCGTTGCCTGGGTCTCTGCTATACACCCGTGTACTGTTCGTCCATCTCGGTCGATGGCATATCCAAGGATTATTCTTTCGTCTTCTTCGCAACCACGAAGAGCCATCATTAGGACCTCCCTGGGATAAACAGATTAATAATCCCAGCGAAAACGGCAATACCCAAGATGGCCAGAATCCCGCTTGTTGCGGACTCTAAAAAGGCCCCGAATATTATTAGAATCGCCAGAATCCAGAGTATCCTACTAATCATCGTCCTCCACATCCATAATCACTTTCAGGAGGTCCCTTAGTTCTTCAGCCTCTCTCATTCTTTTCTCAAATTCATCAAGCAAGTCTTCCAAGTCAAAATCGCAGTCTCCCAAGATTATCGAGATGGTGTTTTCCTCTGACATCTTTCTCAAGACCTCCGCCACACGATATTCCCAATGAGCCAAGTCGTGCATAGCGTCGGCAAATCTGACAGCCGCCGTGCTTGCGACATAGACCTCGATTTTTTCGAGTTCATCAAGTTCTCTCACTGAAGTCACCTCGGCAATTGAGTTACCGATATTCACCGTAATGTTACTCCTGGCTTGTGACATTCTATTCATCTTTTCGATACCGCCTTGGTTCAACACGACGACCGAGCGCACGCTGCAATTCCTGCCGCTTCTTATTTCTCGCTGTCTTGGGACTGTCGTAAGTACTCGGTCCATTATTGGGTTTGTCTTCTCCGAGGTCCTTACGCAACTGGAGGCGCATTTTATCAAAGTGCTTTCGCAGGCTATCGGGGTTCACCACAATGGTCCTCCAGAAATCATTCAACTGGGAGTAGATTATGACTTCCTTTACGGTCTCGGGATTACGACCATCACGGTCAAGCATCCTTTCGATGACAAACCACCACCTTTGTATCTCCCGACCGTCGAGGACAGGGACGGGCGTGTCAGCAAAATTCCCCAATATCTTTTCTCGGAAGAGGACAGCCAAACGATAGCCTGTCTTTTCCTTGTCGAAGTAGATGTCTTTCATGTCAAAATCCCCCTACGGTTTTTCTTACGGTTTTTCTTACGGTTTTAATAAGAAGTATGTAGTCTGTAGTATGTAGTCTGTAGATAAGGTCGGACATTGACCGGACTCTTGATGGACACTCGTTGGACATTTACCCTTCCTCCTGTTCCTTTTCTCTCTGCTTCCGCTTCTCTTCAGCCCACTTCTGACGCTTTATTTCGTCCCTTACCATCCGACGGGATGTTATTGTGTAGATGGCCGGAGAACTATGATTCTCGTCGTCAATATGTGATTCCACAATTGCAAAGTTGAGACGCATATTTTCGTCCAAGAGAGTTAAAAGTTCCTTCTTTGTACAATGGCCCAAACTCTGCAATTCTTTTAAGGTCCCAACGAGAATTCCACGTTGTTCGGAGGACCACATGTGACATAGAAAACATATCCATATCCCTCGACTCGCAGAGCAACAACCCATAATTTTCGACCCCAGGTAATCGTTCACATAGAACTGGAATGATGGCGGTTTGCCCTTTCCCATCTTCACTCCTTCTTCTTGGCCACCGCTTGTTTCTCGTAAGCCTCGATATAAGGTCGCTTCTCCTCATCGGTGGCAGGTCGCAGGGTGTACTTAACGACAACATATCCATCTACAAAACTGCTGTCCCCAAAACCTGCGGCCCCCTGTGCGCTAACCCTCTCAACAACCTCTGCAGCGCCTACAACCATGTAGCCAGCCTCTGTAAGCAGGATTTCACCTACTCCGTGTTGAGGACCCCACTCCTCTTTGACTGTTGTCGTCGTCGTCTCGACCTTACACTCACGCACATACTCCTCCCACGCTTTCTCTTCCCGTTCCATTTCCAGGCGGAGGTCAGCGTCTCTATCTCTAAGCACTGTCATCTCCTCGTCATCCTCCACTATTAAATCAGCCATTTTTCCTCCTCTCCGCAATAACTCCTTCAAGCGCAACACGATATTTCTCGGACCACTTGGCCCTTGCAGGACCTCGATAATCATGTAGTTCTAATAGGTTTAGCCAACTCTCGTTACACTTCAACCGTCTCGCCATCTCACGCTTTGTAATCCTGTGTCTCAGTCTCCGCATCCGTAAGTTCTTCCACTCCGACGACATAATTACTCCTTTCTCCCGCAGACGATTTGATGTACTGTCGTCTGTACAAAGGGTCCGGGATAACTGGTCGAGTTTCAAGAGGTTTTGAATCGAATAAATTCTCTTCTGTTCTACTCGAGACTTAGGGACAATGTTCTCATCGAGAGTTGGGAACAGTGTTCTCATCGGCTGTATTCGATTTCTCCGTGAATGGAGAAAACAAAAAACTTTCTTGGGGTCAAGTAGAGGTTTAGATTATTCTAGTGTTTTGGGTACCTAAAACATGAAAGCAGGCCAACTTAAATCGATAAAGCGTCTGCTAGAAAGGGGCTTTGAAAGAGACAAAGGGGGTGAGGCTTCAGGTTACACGTTCAGCATTTCCTATTGTTATGCAGTTTGCTGACCTTGGGGAGTCCCTATCATTCTGGAATAACTGCCGTCCCGCTTAGCAGGCGTCTCCCTTATGGCCGCTCGGGCACCCCTCCGCATATGGGATTATAGCAGATGGGAATCGGAAAGAACGGGCGGTATATATATAATGGGACAAACCGGGATACGGGAGAGCACATATGAAGATGTTCGTAATAGACGGAGACGGGAAACCCGGGCAGCCCTCCTCGCTGGAGGAGGTGGTCCTGGCCGATTCGAAGCTCATATGGATCGATCTTTACCAAAAGCCACGCCAGAATGCCCCCGGATTCATCCGTGGGGATGAACGGCCGATTTCCTGTCATTGCCTGTTTGTATGATAAGACTATGAAAAAGAGCCAGGTTTACAAGCTGAACCCGACGAAGACCGAGGAGGCTATGTTCCGGCAGTTCGCCGGCGCATCTCGCTGGGTCTACAACAAGGCCCTCGAGCGTTGCCGGGAGCACTACCGAGAAACCGGGAAACACCTTGACCCACGCCGTTTCCAGGGTGTCATAACCAAGATCAAGAAGGAGCCGGACACGGCGTGGCTCTCAAGCGTTCACTCTCAAGTGTTGCAGCAACCGACCATCAACTTGAAGCGAGCCTTTGACAACTTCTTCGAGGGGCGCGCGGGTGAGCCCCGATTCAAGAAGAAGTACAGAAACGACGCCTTCAGATACCCTCAAGGCGTGCGAATAGTCGAAAACCGCATATACCTCCCGAAGATAGGCTGGGTCAAGTTCCACAGGAGCCGCGATAACATCGATGGCACTATCAAGTCGGCTACAGTCAAGCGCAGAGCATCCGGCTGGTACGTGGCCATCGTCCTTGAGACCGGGAAGGTGGAACCTGGCGCCCCCGTTCCCACGCGAGAGTCAAGCGTCGGGATCGACATGGGCTTGAGGGCCTTCGCCACCCTGTCAACGGGCGATGTCGTCGACATGCCCCGGTACTACGTGGAGGCACAGCGCAGACGAAGGAAGGCGCAGAAGGCGCTCTCTCGAAAGCAGAAGGGCTCAAACAACTGGATCAAGCAGTTGAAGCGGGTTCAACTGCTGGAAGAGATCATCGCCAGGGGCCGCAGGGACTTCCAGGACAAGCTCTCCACACGACTGGTCGAGAAGTACGACCTGATCTGCGTGGAGACGTTGAACCTGAGCGGCATGAAGAAAGCGTTGAATCTGGGGAAGTCCGAAAGCGACCGCGCCATAGGTCAGTTCCTGCGTATGCTCGAGTACAAGTGCGCCGAGCGCGGAGTCCACCTCTGGAGGGCGGACCGCTGGTGGCCTTCTTCAAAAACGTGCAGCAGTTGCGGTCATGTCAACCGTGATCTCAAGCTGAAAGACGAGGTGTTCGAGTGTCCCGTATGTAACCTGAAGATAGGTCGGGACCTCAACGCCGCTTTGAACCTTGTCGCCGCAGGGCTTGCGGAGACACTAAACGCCTGTGGAGAGGACGTAAGACCCGCTGCAACACAGGTTGACGGCGGGCTGACCTTCGTGAAGCAGGAACCTGAGAGGTATCTCATTCCCGCGTAGTGGCAGTGCCACCGGGAATCCCCCGGCTTTAGCCGTGGGGAGGATGTCAATTCAGGGACATACAGGACCACCTGGTAAGGCTCAGCTCCGAAGTGGACACCAACAGCGAGTACATCGGCACATCACTGGAACTCCTCCTTGGCAGGGCCAGCAACCGTATGAACGTGACCATGAAGCGCCTCGCGGCTGTCGCCACTATCTTCCTGCCGCTCATGTTTCTGGCCAGCTTCTGGGGCATGAACTTCAAGAGTATGCCCGAGTTCGCCTGGGAGTACGGCTACATCCTGGCCCTTGGCACGATGGTAATCGCCGCCATCGTGATGGTGGTCGTCGCCAGGAAAAACGATTGGTTCTGAGTCGCCTGCTGAATGGCGCGTGTATAATCTATATGCGACTGGCTCGCCTGCACCTGGCGAGCACCGTCCGTTGGTAAGTTTCACCTAAGAGGAGGTAGTCATGGCTCAGGATCTCCGGGGTAAATGGGTTCTGGTAACGGGGGCGGCAAGCGGGATCGGCAGGGAGACGTGTCTCCTCCTGGCCGGGGAAGGGTCCAACCTGGTGCTGGTGGATATCGACGATGGTGGCCTGTTGTCCCTGGCGGGCGATCTCGAGGCCCTCGGGGCGGAGGTCCTGCACAAGGTCACCGATATCACCGACTCAGAACAGGTCGAGGCACTGGCAGGCGAGGTGCGCGACAGGATAGGGGCGGTAGACGTACTCCTCAACAACGCGGGGATAGGGTACTCAGCGGAGCTGAAGGACACCACGGAGGAGCAGTGGAGGCGACTGGTGGACATCAACTTCCTGGGGGCGGTCCGCATGGTCAACGCCTTCCTGCCGGAGATGATAAGCAAAGGCAGGGGGCAGATAATCAACGTGTCCACCGGGCAGGTCTTCTACCCGGTCCCGACATGGGGCGCCTACGCCGCCAGCAAGGCCGCCCTGGCCACCTACTCCGAGTGCCTGACCTGGGAGCTCAGGCGCTTCGGGATAAAGGTAACCACCATCTTCCCCGGGCTCATAAGCACGCCGTTCTACAGCGAGGTCGAGGCGCACAATCCCGCCCAGAAGCTGGTCCTGTGGTGGATACAGAGGTTCGGCGCCTCTCCCGAGGGCATGGCGGCGAAGATTGTCAGCGGGATGAGAAGGGGAAAGCGACGGGTCATCCACTCCTGGATAAACTGGCTCACCTACCTTGGCAGAAGGGCCGCGCCGCACGCCTACGACCTGGTGGGCGACACGTTCGCCAGGGCATTGAGTAAGAAACCTGAAGCTTGAGCCCCTGGATACACCATGGCAAGGGAACTGCCAGTAATAGACCGGGGTGTTTCCCTCCGGTTTCGTATATAATTCAAACCGTCGATTCATGGCACAGGCCGACGAGGAAGGGGTGGTGCGCGTGGTTCCATACGACAGTTTCCTGATTGACGGACCGTGGCTGGTTTCCCTCGGGTGGATGATGGGAAAACTTGTGAACAGGTTCGTGGGTGACGAGGACCAGAACAAGAAGGTGAAGGGGTTCCTCGGCGTTGCTACCATTCTCATGTTCTGGATCACCAGTATCTCCCTGTACTTCAACATGGAGTGGGTCCGGTGGATGTGGGAGTTGTGCGGGGCCGAGTCAGGGCGCGACTGGATGATAAACAGCGGCGTCTTCAACTTCGACCACGAGAACGTCGACACCAGGGGGCACATCATCGCCGCCCTGCTGTTCGCGACGTACCCGATATGGCTCAAGGTCGGCTTTATGCTGGCCGAGCGGGGCAGGATTCCCGAAGAGCTGCGGTAGCGGCTGCTCGTTAATCGAGGGCGACCATCTTTGCCCGGGGTATCAGCGATATCCCGGGCAAATCCTTAAGGGGGGCCTATGGAAGTTATCACAGACACCAGTTTCATGGAGATTCCTCTTCATAAAAAGGGGAAGGTAAGGGACATCTACGAGGTGGGAGACCTCCTGCTGGTAATCAGCACCGACCGCATTTCCGCGTTCGACGTCATCATGGACGAGGGAATCCCGGGTAAGGGTGTCGTTCTGAACCAGCTTGCCGCGTTCTGGTTCGAGAAGACCGCTGATATCGTGGGGAACCATGTCGTCACCACCGACATGAGAGAGCTTCCCTCCGGCATAAGTAAGTTCCGCGAGAAACTCGAAGGCCGGTCAATGCTTGTTCGAAAGGCCGACCCCCTCCCGGTGGAGTGCGTGGTCCGCGGCTACCTGGCGGGAGGCGGCTGGGGTGAGTACCAGGAGCGTGGGAGCGTAAGCGGCATCGAGTTGCCGGCGGGCCTCCTCCAGGCCGCAAAGCTACCCGAGCCGGTCTTCACCCCCGCCACCAAGGCGGAGCTCGGGGAACACGACGAGAACATTTCCATCGACATCGTAAGGAAACAGATCGGCGAAGGCGTCGCCGGTGAGGTGGAGCGCATAAGCCTCGACCTGTACGCCAGGGGAGCCCTGATCGCGGAGTCGCGCGGCATCATCCTTGCCGACACCAAGTTCGAGTTCGGCTACTACCAGGGCGATCTGCTGCTCATCGACGAGATTCTGACCCCTGACTCCTCCAGGTTCTGGCCCAAGGACAAGTATGAACCCGGTCACGACCAGGTCAACCTTGACAAGCAGTTCCTGCGGGACTGGCTCGAAACGCTCGATTGGTCCAAGCAACCGCCTCCGCCTACGCTTCCCCCGGAGATAATAGAGCAGACCGCCCAGCGTTACCGGTACATCCAGGAGGTACTGCTGGGCAAGTAGTCACCACAGGAGGAGCTGTTGCGGTTACGTAGAGGACCGAGCGGGAAGTACCTGCTGGTAGTCAACCCCATGTCTCGCATGGGCAAGGGCCTGGGGATAGCACTCTGGATCGTCGCCAGGTTCGTGGTCCGCCGGATTGACTTCGACGCGGTGGTCACCAGGAAGCCGGGGCACGCCGAAAGAATCGTGGCGGAGTACGAGGGCCACATCGACGTGGTTGTCGCCATCGGGGGTGACGGCACCATCCAGGAAGTCATCAACGGCATCATGAAGCGCGAGAGGAAGCCCGCCCTCGCGGTCGTTCCCGCCGGCAGGGGGAACGACTTCTGCGCCCTGGTGGGAATAGGCAGGAGCAAGCGGAAAGCGCTCAAGTACATGCTGTCCGATGACATCTCCGAGGTGGATCTGCTGAAGTTCAACGGTCGGTACGCCGGCACCGTGGTGGGCATCGGGTTCGACGCGCTGGTGCAGGAGAAGTCGTGGCACTACAAGCACTGGCCGGTAATACGTTACCTCTCGAACGCGGTACTGCTCATCTTGAGAGGCCTGGAGCCGATCCCCATGAAGGTACGGTACGCGGACGGAACCCTGGATGGCGACTACCTGATATCGGTGATCGGACACACCAGGAAGTACGCCCGCCAGATACGCCTCTTCCCCGACCTGCGCATTGATGGCGGCATCATGAAGCTGGCGGTTGCCCGGCCGGCCGGCCGGCTGCTGACCCTGATTTTGCTTTTTTCCGCGGGTATGGGGTTCGCGGACGCCTGCCCGCAGGTTACCATGGTAGAGTCCCACTGGTTCGAGATCGAGGTGGGCAGGACCGCGAAAGCCCAGAGTGACGGCGACCTCTTCTCCCTGGACAAGGACGAGACGCTTCGGGTGGAACTGGTTCGGCGCGCCCTCAAGGTCAAGACACCGCTTGGAAGTTCAGTCGGGAATGTGTAGGACCGGTTTCATTACGATGGACGTGGAATTATGAGGAGGATATTGTCGGCGATCATGGTGTTGCTCGTCACTCTCGTTGCGGTTCTCGCGGTGGTAGGATGCGGCGACTCCGGAACGGAACCGGCAACCGAGACGGTCGTTGAGGACAAGCAGGTTCCGGACCAGGTCGTGGATGGGGATATCGAGGAGAAGGATATGTTGGTGCCCGCTCAGCAGGGGTTGCTGTACTACTTCTACGCCGCCATCGACCGGCACGATTACCAGGACGCTTACGGGATGTGCTCCGAGAAGTACGTTTCTGGGATGACTCTCGAGCAGTTCGAGGCCATGTATCGAGAGTACATCAAGAGCGTGAAGATCGAGTCGATCACGCCGGTGCCGGAGTACTCGACCCCGGACAGCGAGGAGTACCGTGTCGATTTCGACGCCGTCTACATCAAGAACTACCCGGCGGGAAGCGGCGAGTTACCTCTCTTCCACATGCTGGTGAAAGACCCCAGCAGCCCGGGCGGGTGGTTGCTGGACGCGATAGGGACCGGTCCTTAGGGGACTCTCATTCCTTGTGGGGAAATGCCGGCAAGTTGCCGGCGCTACGGGCGAGGGGGGAAATGCCGGCAAGTTGCCGGCGCTACAATGTGCAAAAGGGGCCTGGCCCCTTTTGCACATTCTCCTGTGGGTTTCTCTTACTTTATCGTCTCGAAGTACTGACAGGCGTGTATCGATGTCGGCCGCGGCTCGTCGGCCCATACCGCACGCACCCGCATTCCGACCTCGATATCCTTCTCGTCGGTCTCGTTGCTGAAGTGCATCATGCGGACATCGGAGCCGTCCAGCGTGACCCATATGGCGGTATAGGGGACCTTCATCAGTTCCCCGGTGTTAGGGTCGATGTAGGGGAAGCGAACGATGGTGAAACCCTGGAGTTCACCCTCGTCGCTCAACTCCACCCACTCGTTCATCTCCACGAAACACTTGCCGCAGACCGCCCTCGGCGGGTTGAACACCCTCTCGCACTTGGGGCACTTTATGCCCATAAACCGCGCATTGTCCCTCATCTCGACCAGGTACTTGCTCCAGTAGGGACCCTGGTGCCAGCCGAAATCGTACTCCAGGTGACCGGACTCGTGCGTAAGCAACTCGTATCCGTCAGGAGTATGGGTCACCTTCCTGTGGTCCGTATACAATCCCATCCTATCTAACCTCCTTCTCGGAACTACGGCAGGTCCGCGCCGAGTATCATCACATCCGACCAGCTACAGCCACCGAACCCGGTAACAAGCGCCTTGTTCACGTCCAGCACCTGGTGGTCACCGGCCTTTCCCATTACCTGCCAGGCCGCCTCGCCGACGCGGATAAGGCCCGTCGCGCCTATCGGGTTGGTCGCTATGACGCCCCCCGACGGGTTGACAGGCAGTTGTCCGTCCATCTCGAGGGTCCCTTTGCGTATGAGTTCCGGCGCTCCACCCCTTTCGCAGAACCACAGCGAGTCCATCCACTTCACCCCGCAGGTCGAAGCGGGAATGTACAGTTCCGCCACGTCGAACTCGTTTAAGGGATCGGTTATCCCCGCGAGCTTGTACGCCGCCTCCGACGCCCTCTCCAATGTCGGCATCCACTGCCACTCCAGGTCCCCGAAGTGGGTGTAGTCATGGCGCACAACCGAGGCGTGGACCCACGCCGGCCTGGGGCATAGAGCCTTCGCCTTCTCCTCGGCGGCGAAGATTACCGCGCAGGCGCCGTCTGAGCGGGGGCAGATGTCCAGTAACTTGATGGGGAACGACAGCATCGGGGAGTTCATCACGTCCTCCACCGTGACCTTCATCTGGTTGTGGGCGTAAGGGTTGTTAAGCGCGTTGTTCCTGTCCCTGACCGCGACTATCGCCGCGTCCTCCTGGGTCGCGCCGTACACACTCATATACATTGAGTACTCGGTCGCCAGCGGCCCGATGGCGCCGGCGAACGGGTCCCTCTCCAGCACCGGGTTGGCGCAGGTTGCTATCGCCGCCTGGGTGTCCGACTCGGAGTTCTTCTCCCATCCCACCGCCAGAACGGTGTCGAAAATCCCCGATCCGGTGTGGTAGTATCCACAGGCCCCCAGCGTGGTCCCGGTTGTTCCACCGGTTGTCACCTTGAACACCGGCTTCATGCAGGCGCCAAGCCCGTCTGTCGCCCACATGTCCACGTAGTTGACGTTCTCGAAGTGGTCCATGTTGCCCACCACAATCGCGTCTATCTGGTCCAACGTAATCTCGGCATCGTCCAGGGCGCGAGATACCGCCTCACTTATGAGTTCGGTCCCTGACGCGTCGAGGCGCTTGGCCGCGTGGTGGGTCTGACCGACCCCTATTATTCCAACTCGATTTCCCATGTCATATTCCCCCTACTTGCCCATTATCCAGACGCAATGAGACTGGCCACACATGCCGTTGATGCCGTGGGCCAGGGCCGTCCTCGCTTCCTCGACCTGGTGCTCTCCCGCTTCTCCCCTGAGTTGCAGGACGCACTCCGCCATGCAGGCCAGGCCGGCTACCTGCACCGGGTTGGCCGACAGGCGGCCGCCTGACGGGTTCACCGGGAGTTCCCCGTCCGCGTCGAAGACCCCACGCTCCAGGTACTCGGCGCCCATGCCGTCATCACAGAAGCCCAGGCCCTCCAGCCACATCAGCTCCATGTAAGTGAACGCGTCGTAGACCTCGGCAACGTCGATGTCGGACGGCTCCAGGCCCGCCATGACATATGCGGCCTCTGCCGCCTTCTTCAATGCTCGGGTGTCGGACAGGTCCCGGTCCCCCATGTGGAATGCGTCGCTGCAGTGGCCCACACCGTTCAGCCACACCCTCTTCTTGTGGGTGCTCAACTGCTTGGCCTCGTGCGGCGCCGCCAGTATCAGGGCGCACGCTCCATCGGTGGGAGCGGAGCAGTCAAGCTTCTTCAGCGGGGTGGACATCATCGGGGAGTTCATGACGTCCTCCACGGTGATGTCCATCGGCAGCATCGCCAGGGGGTTTCGCTTCGCGTTTCCGTGGTTCTTGACCGAAACCGGCGCTATCTGCTCCTCGAGTATCCCCCACCGATCCATGTACCTCCGGGCCTGCAGGGCCGCCGAGGTGACCGCGTCCAGCCCCAGCCTTCTTTCCACCAGGGGATCGAAGGAGGTGTTGGTAATGCCGCTCATGCTGCTCTCGGTGCCCTTGTGGTGCGCGACAACGATGCCCACCCCGAAGTTACCGGAGAGGAGGCGCATAGCCCCGTACAACGCCCCGAAGGTGCCATCACCCTCGACCGTCGTAATGTCCTTGCCAAACGCTCCCGCGGCATCCTGTATGGCCATGCTGGAGATCGTCCTTCCGTCCCAGAAGTCGCTGGAGACGGACACGATGTTGTCAACATCTTCAATTGTGATGCCGGCGTCCTCGAGCGCCTTGGTTACCACCTCGTAGACAAGCTCTGAGAACGTCTCCCGCTTGCCTTTCTCGTACTTTGTCTGGCCTACTCCTATGACAGCCACTCTATCCAATCATCTCACCGCCGTTCCTTATCTCGCGTGGCGACCCTAATCAACCGGACGGAAGCACTCGATGTCCATGAGGTTGCCCTCGCGCTCCTTGGACATCACCGCCTCCACCTCAATGCCTGACTTCACCTTGTCGGGCTCGACCCCCTCGATGAAGTGGACCAGGCCCGTGTCGGCGCCGTCCATCTTGATGATACCGTAGATGAATGGCGTCTCCCTGGGGTAAACACCGGGCTCGGGATGCTCCACTACCGTGTACGTCTCCAGGATGCCGGTGCCGGGCAGTTTCACCCACTCGTTCATATCCTCGTAGCAGTAGATGCACTTCTTCCTGGGGGGAACGAACACCATCTCGCAAGACGGGCAACGGTTTGCCCAGATCTCGGCATCGTCTCGCATGATGCCGTACCACTTGCTCAAGGTGCTGCCGACCGTCCACGAGTACGGCACACATATCTTGCCGTCGAAGACGATCTCCTCCACCTCGTCCTTCCAATCAGCCAACTGCCTCACCTCTTTTCACCAGACCGAGCCAACTTACGTTCCCTGGCGGGTAATCGGTTCCCCGTCCTTGCCTCGCCCCGTGCCTCGGGAGCACAAAGCAAAGATATTCTATATCGTTTGCGCTCACATTAAAACAAGGGCAGGCCAGTTCACTCAGGATTCAAGGCCGGACCACAATCATTAAGTGCCTCGTTCCATAGATACGGTTAAGCACCGAGAGCGTCGAAGCGCCGCTCCGGCAAGGCGCGCGACCGAGTACGTACTCCTGTAGTACTTCGAGGGAGCGGAACGCAGCCGGAGTGGACGGGAGCGGCGTTCGAATGCCAGCGTATCTATGGAGCGGGGTACTACTAGATGGAAACCTCATCCCCGAACACCTCATCACCGTATATTGCGCGGTACCGGCCCCCGCGGAGGGCCTCGATCAGCTCTCTCTCGTCCCCTATGTGCTCCTCGAAAACCGTAAGAGCCCGTCCAATATGGCTCACGTGGTGAGCGTCGCTCCCGCCGGTGCCGAAAAGGCCGTACTTCTTCCTCAAGCGCTCCGCCTGGTCGTTGCTCTTGCGGGTAACGGCGCCGTTACGGGTCTCGATGGCGACTATCGCCTGTGTGAGTTCCTCGTCCAGCGTGTGCCGGAAGCGGTGGCGCACATCGGATATCCCCCTGCACGGATGGGCGGGAATGATTAACCCGTCGCGCTTCTCGACCTCCCCCCGAAGCTCGGCAAAAGGAAAAAGGTAGTACTTCACCTTCTCCGGCCAGCCAAACACCAGCATGTCTCCAAGCTCCGTGTAGACCTCCATCCCCCTGAAGACCTTTAACCCCCGCTCCAGGGCATACTCGTAGTTGACCTGGGCCCCTACCCCGGTAGAGTGCTCGGTAACGCACACCGCGTCCAGCCCCAGCTCTTTTGACCTGTCCACAAGCTGCTGTGGGGTTACCGACGAGCACCTTGATGACACGTTGGTATGAATATGCAGGTCAACAAGCATCGAACAACTCCCGCCGTTTCTCTCCCTCCGGGTTCACGCGATCCACACGCGAACCGCTCAATACTCCGACCTGCGGTATTGTACACCATCGGTACGCATGGCCCCTCAAAACCACCACTTGCCGCGCACAGCAGTTGGCTTTACTATACATGTACGTGTCACAAGTGAATGTAGTGACCGATAGAAGGGAAACCCGTTGGGAAACAAGCGAAGGCGCGTACTCATTGTCGATGACGATACTGAGCTTATCAATGTCATGCGAATCTACTTTCAGAGGTCCGGCTTCGAAGCGGAAACCGCGGACTCCGGGCAAAAGGCGCTGAAGTTATTCGACAGCTTCAACCCGGATGCCGTAATCCTCGATATCCTTATGCCCGGGATGGATGGGGTCAAGGTCTGCAAGGCGATCCGTGTCGACAAGGGAAATCTGACAATGCCCATAATCGCGCTGACCGGTTTCCATAAAGAAAAGACCAAGGAGGAGATCCTCGAAGCGGGGGCGAACCTCTACCTCACCAAGCCAATAGACATCTCCAAGCTTATCAAGCACATCAAGGACCTGATGCCGCCCGACGCATAGGCAGGACACCTATCACGTCCATTCACCCGTGGAGGTTTCCCACCAAGCCGTAGAGCCGTGGCACTACGGCCCGTTCCCTCGTAGCGCCGCCTTCCAGGCGGCATTCGGCATATACGGATGCCGGCAAGATGCCGGCGCTACAGTCTGTACGAAGGGGCCCCAGAACCCGGTCCCGGATGCGCTTCTTCATGGTAGTGCGCACTCAAGGGAATGGGAGTCGGGGAATGCGGACTGAAACCCGCAATCAAAGAGATTTAAGGTGTTTAATCATCTGGCTACTTAATATAGGATTAATGGTAGCCGTCTATCGAGGCGGAAAAACTCTCTTTGTTGGCAGGTGAGAGAAGGCGCAAGACAACGGTTCCATTAGAATCCAGGTTCGTTTGATGTCACCCGAGGGGGGCACACGCTGTGCCGTGGCCGGCGGCGTTAGCTCCAGAGCAGGCAAGCGTTAGCCATGCTGCAAGAGGTTATCCCCAAAGACCCTAATTTCATAGCCATGGCGATCGGGGCCGCCCTCCTGCTAGGGTGGATCGCCGGGCTGGCCTGCAGGAAGATAAAGATCCCGATGGTGGTGGGATGGCTCATTGTAGGCATTATCTTCGGGAAATCGCTGTTCGCCGTCTTCAACGATACCAACCTGGAGGGGCTGGTCATCTTCACCTACCTTGCCCTCGCAGTTATCGGCTTCGATATCGGCGGGGAAATGGCCTTCAGGAAAATACGCGCCCTGGGCAAATCCATCCTGTGGATATCCCTCCTGGAGACGCTGGGAGCCAGCATCAGTGTCACCATCGCGGTGTACCTCTATACCCGGAAGCTTTACGTCGCCCTTGTGTTCGGGGCGCTGGCCGCTGCGACCGCCCCCGCGGCTACAGTGGACGTGCTGAGGGAGTACCAGGCGTCGGGCCCGCTGACCACCACCACGTTCGCGGTGGTGGGAATAGACGATGCCTACGCAGTCATCATCTACTCTTTCTCGATCTTCTTCGCCAAGATGCTACTGACCCAGAAGGACGTAAAAGCCGTCGAGATATTCTTCAAGCCGACACTGGAGATCCTGGGCTCGATGGCGCTGGGTGTCGCCGTGGGGGCGTTGTTCCTCTTCATGATAAGGAATTACACCGCCAGGAGGGGATTGCTTGTCATGACCTGGGGGGTAATTGTCTTTGTCACCGGGCTCGCCAACCTACTGGGTCTCTCCCTGATACTGGCCAACATGGCGCTGGGAATGACCATCGTCAACTCCCCCAAGTGGAAGCGCGACGACCTGTTCGAGATCATGAGAGGAACCACTCAACCGGTCTTCGTCATATTCTTTGTCCTGGTAGGCGCCCAGCTCGACGCCGCCAAGCTCGCCAGCCTGGGCGTAATCGGGTTGCTGTACATCGTCTTCAGGAGCGGTGGTAAGATGTCAGGTGCCTACCTGGGAGGGGTCGTCTCTCAATCCCCCGAACCGGTTCGGAAGTACCTGGGTCTCTGCCTCATGTCCCAGGCGGGTGTCGCCATCGGGCTGGCGACCCAGACGATGATAACTCTCGGCAGGGGAGGGTTCGGTCCCGCTGGGGTCGAGCTGGGGACGATGGCGATAAGCGTTATAGCGGCCACTTCTCTCGTATTCCAGCTGGTCGGGCCGCCGTTGACACGCTACGCCGTCTTCAAGTCCGGCGAAGCAAATGTCTAGGAGGAAACAATGAGCATAGAAGACGAATCGTACCCGTATCTCGGGGGCAAGGTGAAGGACGTCATGACCCCGGACCCCCTGGTGGTCCTGGAGAACGAGTCCCTGTCCAGGCTGATAGAGGTCTTCGCCAAGTCCAAGTTCCACGGCCTGCCGGTTGTCAACGCCGAGTACGACCTGGTCGGCGTGGTCAGGGACACTGACCTCATGTCCATCTTCGCCCGCAAAGAACCCGCCAGCATGCGGTTCAGGGCCGTCAATGACGTCATGCAGAAACCGCCCTACGTCATAGCCCCCGACGCGACAATCCAGGGGGCCATCATGAAGATGTTCGCCGACGGCACGCGCTTTTTGGTGGTTTTGGACAAAGACAAGTGCATCCAGGGGGTGGTGACCAGCATCGACCTGGTAAGGGGTATCCGCTGGAAGAAGCATTGACAGAGGAGGGGATATGGAAGAGAAGATCTGGTTCAAGTCATACGCTCCGGGCGTCACCAGGGACGTTGAGTACGAAGAGGTTACAGTCTCTCAAGCGTTGACCAGGGTAGCGAAACGGTTCCCCGACAACGTCGCCCTGAACTACATGGGCAAGCGAATCACGTTCAAGGAGCTGGACGGCCTTGTGAACCGTTTCGCGAGAGCGCTCTCGGGGCTGGAGGTCAGGAAGGGCGACAAGGTTGCCATGATACTGCCCAACATCCCCCAGTTGGTCATAGCCAACCTGGCGACCTGGAGAATCGGGGCGGTTGCGGTCCTCAACAACCCCCTTTACACCGAGCGGGAGCTCGCCTACCAGCTGGACGACTCGGACTCCAAGGTGGTGATAACCCTCTCGCTTCTGGTCGGTCGGGTGCAGAGCGTCATGCCCGAAACAAAGGTGAAGAAGATCGTCAGTTGCCAGATCAACGACTACCTGCCGTTCCCCAAGAGGCAGCTTTTCCCGCTGGTAAAGAAGGACATGTACAAGAAGATCGAGCCGACCGAGGACCTTATCGTGTTCAAGGACCTGATAGGAAAGTACCCCTCCGATCCCCTGGATGACGCGAGCGAGTGGGACGCGCTCTCGACCATAATCTACACCGGCGGAACCACCGGCGCCAGCAAGGGCGTCATGCTTAGCAACAGGAACATAAGCTGCAACGTGCAGCAGTTCCGGGTGTGGTTCCCGGACATGAACGACGGGGAGGAGTCGGTGGTGGGGACGTTCCCCATCTTCCACTCCGCGGGCTTCACCGCCTGTCAGAACTTCCTGCTCTGGACCGGCTGGGAGCACGTGATGATACCAAGGCCGGAGCCGGGCGCTATCATCGAGCTCCTCAAGAAGTACAAGCCGGGGTTCCTGCCCGGGGTCCCCACTATCTTCGTAGGGCTACTTGCCACCCCCGAGTTCCGGGAGATGGATCTCTCCTTCATCAAGGGGTTTTTCTCCGGGGCCGCCCCGCTGGCCGCGGACACCATCCGCGACCTGCAGGACCTCACCGGCGCCACTATCCTGGAGGTCTACGGGATGACCGAGACCACCCCAATCATCTGCATTACCCCGTGGGGTGGCACCATCAAGCCGGGAACGGTCGGAGTTCCCGCTCCCGATACCGACATCAAGGTGGTAGACCTCGAAACCGGGAAGCGGGAGCTTCCCACCGGCGAGGAGGGGGAGATCATCATCAAGGGGCCCCAGGTGATGATGGGCTACAACAAGAAACCGGAGGAGACCGCGAGGACCATCCGCGACGGTTGGGTGTTCACCGAGGACATCGGCCGCTTTGACGCCGACGGCTACCTGACCATCGTGGACCGCAAGAAAGACATGGTCATCGCGGGCGGCTACAACATCTATCCCATCGAGATAGACAACATCCTGTTCGACCACCCCAAGATCCTGGAGGCCTGCGCTGTGGGGATTCCCGACGAGTACCGCGGGGAGACCATCAAGGCGTTTATCGTGGTGAAGGAGGGCGAAACTCTCACCGCCGAAGAAGTGACCGCCTACTGCAAGGAACATCTCGCGGCGTACAAGGTGCCAAAGCAGATCGAGTTCATGGACGAGCTCCCCAAGACGGCTGTCGGAAAGATCCTCAGGAGAGACCTCAGAGACCGAGAGCTCGGGAAGGGCAAGGAACCGGGGAGCGGTCAGGGAGCCTCTACGGATACGACACGGAGGTAACGCTATGGACCCGGAAGAACTGCTCTACTCAGCACTCGATGGAGAAGATACGGACCGGATTCCCACGCTCTCGCTGCTGGCGGACCCTAACATCATCAACCAGGTGCTCGGGCTGAAGCCATCGCCGATAATGAAGTTCATCAACAGTGATCCGGGTGGGCGTTACCTGGACCGGCGCGGCCCCGCCATCAGCCGCCTGTTCGACCTGGGAATGCTCTTCCTCTACAGCCAGGTCGCCCTGATGAACTACCGCCTGGGCTTCGACGGGATACTGATGACCTACTGTCGGTTCACTATTCGCAACCACCGCGAACTCGAGGACGCCTTCGGCAGGGTATTCGACATCGTGGACGACGGCTACGGAAACCCCTACATGATGTACCGGGAAGGCCTCATCGGGACCCCTGAGGAGTGGAGGCGGTGGCCCAGGCCCGGCATTTCGCGCTACGCCTCGGCGGGAGCCAGGCTGTACCGGATTATGCGGCTCATCTGGGGCAGGAGGATAGCCATCGTCCCCTGGGTGGCACCGGGGCTCTGGGAGAACAGCTGGCAGCCGATGGGGCTCCCCCGTTTCGTCGCCGTGATGCGGAAAGACCCGGGGTTCGTCAGGGAGATGGTTGGGTACTTTACCGCCCTGTCGGTCGCCGCGATAGACGCCTACTGCCGGGCCGGAGCACGCGTGGTCGGCTTCGGTGATGACCTCGCCTACAAGGCCGGGCCGATGCTGTCCCCGGATAAGCTGGAGGAGTTCTACGGCGCCGGGTATCGCCAGATAACCGCCACCGCGCACCGGCATGGCAGCAAGATATTCCTCCACTGCTGCGGGAACTCGAACGACCTTCTGGAGAAGTTCGTGGAGTGGGGGTTCGACGGGGCCCACGCCTTCGAGCCCACCGCCGAGAACGACTTGGCAGAAGCCCGGCGCAAGGTCGGGAGCGACCTTTGTCTCATCGGGAACATAGACGTTACCCACACCCTGGTGGACGCCACCAGGGAGGAGGTCCGGGCGGAGGTACACCGGGCGGTACTGGACGCGGCGGGCGGCGGGTTCATACTCGCACCCGCCCACACCCACTCGGATATTAACGTCCGGAACGTCCGCTGGATGCTGGGGGCCGCACGGGACTCGAGCCGATAGCGTTCTCCCGGTCCCGCTGGCGAAAGGTTTCCCCGATATGATACGTTACTCAAGGAAATAGCCGTTGTTGGGCCACCCGGGCCAGGGAGGAGGAGGCATGAAGAGGTATCTTGTAGTTGCGGTAGCGCTGGTGCTTGTCGTCTCGTTGGGGATCGCCCTGACCGGCTGCGGCGGAGACACAGGCAAGGCCAAGGAGTATATCGACAACGCCGAAGTCATCATCGAGGAAGTCGGGGAGAACTCCTCGGAGATGGAAACTCATATCGATACTATCTTCACCGAACTTGCCGGTGGGGAAGTGACCAGTAGCGCGAGGGCCGACGAACTGGCGAAAGGCCTTGCCGACGCCACCGACGATCTTATCAAGGAGGCCGATAAGGCCAAGACGGAACTGGAAAAGGTGGCGACTCTGGAGGGGGTCGATGAGTACCAGGAGTACGCCCTGTTGCGTATATCCGTCATCGACGACATCACCGAGCTTGTCCAGTCAACCGAGAAGTTCCTCACGGACCTCGGCCAGGTCCTGGTCGCGGCTGAGACCGGACAGCCGGTCGACCTGGCGAAGGTTGAGAGCGACAGCACGGCTTTCTTCACCGAGATCCTGGAACTCCAGGAGAACATCCAGACAAACGGTGAATTGGCGGACGAGCTCCAGAAGGAGCTATAAGGCATAGTACCCACACAAAGAAAAGACGGGGCGCGGACGCGCCCCGTCTTTTCTTTGCCCCCCTCTTTCCAGCTCTTACACCAATGGGCCATTGGTACCTGTCACCAGTGCGTCATTTTGAGCCATTGGTACCTGTCACCAGTGCGTCATTTTACGCGGATTGTGCCGCTGTCCAGCGCCCGGCGCCATTGGGTCGCATTGCCGTGCTCTACCAGTCTGACGAACCGCGAACGCGGTAGCGATATCAACCTCTTGCGGGAGTCCTCCGGTATCACCGGGCGGATTACTCCCCGAAGGCGGCTGACGTGCAGGAGGTGCCCTTTCCCGCGTGTCCTTATCTCCAGGGTGAACCGCTCGGGGAACAGGCCCAACGAATCCAGTTCCGGGAGGACCTCGAGGAACCGCTCCAGCGCCTGCCTGTCAATCCCTGATTCACCTGGTTCAATCATGCGACAATTAAACCACTAATCGAGCCGGGACCTGGAGAAACGTCCCTCGTGCAAAAGGGGCCAGGCCCCATTGTTGCGTTGTTAACTTCAAAATCGGCTAACCGGCTCTCCCTCGCACGAAGGAGTAGATGGTGGTTGTCGTTACCAGCCCGGGGAGGTCGACTGCGTTCAGGTGGCATTCCCCGGCCTCGCAGGTGCCCTCCTTTTTTTCTACCGTAACCCCCGGCCAGTTGCCGACATGCTGCCTGGCCCCCGTCAGGTTGTTGAACAACGTTGTCTTTCCCGAGTTGGGGTTCCCCGCCAGCGCCACTACGATCTCCTGTTTCATGCCTGTCCTCCTCGACGTCTATCTTGAAAGCCATTCCGTATCCCAGGGCCAGTCTCGACCCCTTGAGGTCGATCAGCACCGGGCCGCACCTCTGCCTGTCGACTACCCGTATCAGCACGCCGGGGGTGAGCCCCATATCCGCCAGCCGTTTCCTGAGGCCCCTGCCTGCCCTTACTCCCATTACCCGCAGCGGTACCCCGTTCGTTGCCATGCTGAGCGGAATGCTCTCCATCCGGTTACTCCACCTCCACCATTACCCCGGCCGCCTCCTCCTTGCGCAAAGTGAGATGGTAGCCCTTTATCTTGACTTCCACCGGGTCTCCAAGCGGGGCCACCTTTCCATCTCAACCTGGGCCCCCGCGACCAGGCCCATGTCCATCACCCGCCTGCTGACGCCCGCTCCACCGACCTTGGCTATCTTCCCCTTCTCCCCGGGCTTCATAGCCCCCAACGCCTTCTGTGGCATGTAATCCTCCTTCCTGTGGTTAGTCCCCCATCACAATGTTTGTGAAATCTAACATTTTGAGTCAAAAAAAACAACCCCTTTAATCCTCCCCCCCCTTAATCCTCTCCCTCGCTCTCTCCCGCACACACCTCCGGACGCTCCCCGTGTTGGTGGAAGTAGGCAAGGTTGTCCATCCATTGGGACGCCCTGGGCCCGGCCAGGATGAACTCCACCAGGCTCTCCAGCCTCTCGGTGGTCTCGCGGCTCAGGTGGTGCTCCATCTTGCAGGCGTCATCCTCCCCGGTCTTCTCGTTGACCCCGAGTATGTCGACCAGGAACGTCGTCAGGAGCTGGTGGCGGCGATAGACGTCGCGTGCCATCTTCTTTCCCTTTGGGGTGAAATCGACGTATCCGTACTTCTCGTGCTTGACCAGGCCCTGCTTCGAGAGCTTGTCCAGGGCGGCGGTGACGCTGGGCTTCTTCACCCCAAGCATCTCGCTGATCTGGCTCACCCGGGCGACCCCTTCCTCTTTCTCGATAAGGAGTATCGCCTCCAGGTAATCCTCCATGTTCGCCGTCTGCTTCGCCGGCATCCCGCCCTCACCTCTGTTCTCCGCAATCTATCTCTACTCCGGCCCCATTCTACCACGTCAGGCTCCGCTTCCCGTAAACAAGGCCAACTCTCCAGCCCGTCATAGTGTTAGTGATTCCTAACATTTTCATGCCGGATCAGTCGATTGCCCGCGGGGGAACGATGCGTCATCGATTGGGACACTATATACTTGTGAATGCCATGAACTATGAGAAACATCTAATAGCCGGGGTCTGCGGACTGGGGGGCGCCGTTGCCGCCGTAGCGGGCGGGCTTTCGGTCCAGTACGTGATAGGCCGAAGGCGCGCTGAGCGAGCCTGGGCGGTCGGCGATCGCCCGCGGCTGGAAGACGTGGGATCAGTCGAACGCCTTACGATCCTGCCCCTCGTCGATTGGTATACCGCCGGTGATGACTTTGTGGGAGAGCCGGGCGTCTCCTACCTGGTGCGGGCCGATGACACCACCATCCTATTCGACCTGGGATTCAACGTACACGGCGAGCATCCCTCACCACTGCTGCGCAACATGGAGGCGCTTGGCATCGAGTTTTCCGACCTGGACGCAATCGTCATCTCGCACCCGCACGTGGACCACCTGGGGGGCCTGACCTACCAGGTGCGCCGCAGGTTCGCCCCCTCCGCCAAACCGGTGGACCTGGGTGGCGTAACCACCTACGTGCCGTCCTCGCTCTCCAACCCCACCGCCGACATCATCGTCTCCGGAGAGCCCCGTGTTATAGCCCCCGGGGTCGCCGTCACCGGTGTGATCCCCCGCCAGTTGTTCCTCATCGGCTGGTCGCCCGAGCAGTCGCTGGCGGTCAACGTCAAGGGGAAGGGCATCGTGATAATCGTCGGCTGCGGCCATCCTACTCTCCAGCGGATAATCGAGAGGGCGGAGATGCTCTTCGAGGAGCCGGTCTACGGCGTTGTGGGCGGACTCCACTACCCGGTAACCTCCTCAAGGGGTGAGAAGTTGGAGGCATTCGGCCTGCGTTACTTCGGCACCGGGAAGTGGCCCTGGGACCCGGTAGGCAAGCAAGAGGTCCGGGATGCTATCGCGTTCCTCTCACGACGCGATCCCGGACTGGTGGCCCTCTCGCCCCACGACAGTTGCGACTGGAGCGTCGAAGCGTTTCACCAGGCATTCAGGGCCGCCTACCAGTACATCCTCGTCGGCCGGGATATCACGGTCACCGGCGCCTGAGCGGACCATCGTTCACCCGCAAACGGAAGTCCCGACCCAGCCCCTTGGGGGTCGTTTCGGCCTTCAGGTCCTTCCGGCTATTAGGATATAATCCTTATCAAGCGCCTGGCTGGCGCCTGGTTGCCGTAGTCATCCAACGAAAGGAGTGGGCGCGATGCCGAAGACCGGGATCGATAAGCTCATAAGTGGCAAGGCGAAACCGCCAACCATGCGGCGGGCCCTTAACGCGCTGGGGGCGGCGTTCAAGCTGTCTCGGCTGCCCCTCGTCTCCCGGGTCCACCCCTGGCTCAGGCCGGACAAGACCGACATGCGCTGGCTCCCCATTAACGAGGATATCCAGTTGCCCGGGGACGCCCCCATGCCGCTGAACCTGCTTTACCGCATCATCGAGGAGGCCTCCCACCGGGTCATCTACAAAGACTGCGGTTGCCGGGTCGCGTACGAGTGTAAGGAGTACCCCATCGACGTAGGCTGCCTGCTGATGGGGGACTCCGCCATCGAGGGTTCCTCCTTCTCCAGCCGCGAGGTGAGCGTCCAGGAGGCCAAGGAGCACTCTCGCCGGGCGGTCGACGCCGGCCTCGTCCCGGTGGTTGGTAAGGCCCGGGTCGATAACTTCCTGTTCGGCATCAAGGACCGCTCCCGCATGCTTACGGTCTGCTACTGCTGCGAGTGCTGCTGTATCACCCGCTTCACCCGGAACACCAACATGAAAACGCTCGAACCGATATTCCCTCGTCTCGACGGTGTCACCATCGAGGTCAATGACGACTGTATCGGTTGCGGCAAATGCGTCGAGCACTGCTACATCCAGGCCATCGAGATGGTGGACGAAAAGGCGGTCATCGGCGAGTACTGCCGCGCCTGCGGACGCTGCGCGACCTTCTGCCCCGAGGACGCCATCGAGGTGCGCATAGACGACCCCGAGTTCCTCGAAAAGGCGTACGACAGGATACGCTCGTACGTCAAGTTCGATTGATGACGGAGCAGGCGATCACTCGGCGCGCTCAGGCGGGGGTGATTGTGTAAGTGACGGCCCCCGGCCGGCCCTCCTCCCACTCCACCGCGCTGCCGGTCTTCTCCAACGCCTCGAAAAGCCCCTGGAGAGTGCCGGCCATTATATACTTCTGGTACGGGTTCAAGACCTCGATCCGGACCCCGGGGTCGAGTAGCTCCAGGGTTACCGGGTTCCCCTGCCCGTAGGCGGGAAGGTCCCCCAGGTAGGTCCGGTAGGCGCGCTCCAGTTCATCGTCGCCCAGGGGCTCATCTCCCGTGGTCAGCCCCAGTAGCCCTACGTGCCGGATGGTCCACTCCCTCTGCGCGTCCACCAGCAGAAGGTTCACCTCTTCGCCCAGTTCCTTGGCCATCTCCCGGAACACCGCGGTCACCATGTATCCGTAGGACATCATGACCCTGGTGCCGGTGCGCCTGTCCAGTATGATTCCCTCTTCGTCGACCCATCTGAGGTGGTTCAGTGCCCTGGGGACACCGCAGCGTGGACACCTGTCGCAATTCAACTCACCGGGCAGCGCCGGTGAGAACTCCATCTTGAGCCGCTTGGCGACATCCGACTCCTCCGGGGTGGGCCTGACCGTTATTACATAACTGTTCGGTGAGTCCTCCTCCCAGGAGTACTCGATCGGACAGTCCTCCAGGAACTCGAACGCGCCCACTATTATTGACGCCGCTAGATCGAGCTGGAACGGGTTGGTTATCCTGGCGATTCCTACGCTGCCGGGAACGTACTCCAGGGTCTCGGACCGGAACATGCCGGTCATCGAGGCCAGCCGGTTAAACCCGAACTCCACCGTAAAGCGCTTCCCCAGGTTCAACCTGGAAACCAGCCTGGCCCCCGGTGTGCCCTCGAACAGCACCTTGGTGGCGTTGCTCTGGGCCTCGAACACCAGGTGCCTGATGGAGATGCCCAGTCGGTCCTCGACGTTGGTGAACAGGCCGTCTAAGAACTCGGTGGGGGAGATAACTACCCTGTAGCCCTTGCGAAATACAGCGTTTATCGTCCCGTCGCTGTTCCACCGCAAAAGGTGGCTCACCAGCCGGGGAAAGCCGCACTGGCGGCAGTTTCCGAACCACATCTTCTTGGCCACGCCACTCCTCCCGGTCAGTTGACGCATCCCGTGATGATTAGCACATTAACCACCACCGGAAGGCAGTCTGTCAAATCGCGTGAACCCGAACTCGGCATTTCCCACTCACCAACTACCCGGAGCTATCCGTTCGCAACCGGATACATAAATTATACTTGCTATTCAATTATAGTGACCACTCGGTTACTATTAACACAGGCACGGAAAAATCATACCATTATGGTAGACTTATACGGTGGCGGATGCATCGCTTGCGGTATTGACGAGTGAAGCGAAGCCACGGACATCGATCCGAACAGCGAGGTGATGTTCATGGGGGACAGTAACAGTGGTGATTCCTCCGCGGCGAAATTCCTGACCGGCAATATCATGCGGCTAATCGAGAGCGTCGAGAGCGCCGACCCCGCGGAGCTGTCCCGTGAGCTGTTCGGTGATGGCCAGGAGTCGTTTCAGGCGATTATCGAGGCGCTCCCACGCATCATCAACACCGCGGTCCAGGTGTGCGGGGACCTCGCCGAGGCCCTGGAGAGCCTCCCCGCCGATGGAGGCGCCGAGATGCTGGCCGACTCCCTGTCCGAGATCAACGGCACCGAAATCGGGGAGGCGGTAAACTCCCTTTCGCAGGTCATCATCCGTTTCTACGAGAGCGACCCCGGGCTATTCAACAAGATCAAGATGACGGTAGCCTCCGATACTGTCGGCGCGATTGATTTCGGGAAACTGCGCAAGCGCCTGACGTACCAGGCCCGGATGCGCACAGAGTACAACCGCGAGGCGCTGGCCATGATGGGAAAAGAGCCGGTAGCCCTCATCAACCTGGTCAGCCTGCTCCCCGAGTACGTGAACAACACCCTGGCGCTACTCAACCAGTTGCTCGATATCCTTACGTTCCCCCCCGAAGCCATGACCTACGCCGTGTTCAAGATCCTGGAGGAGATCCACTGGGAGGAGATGAGCGGGGCGGTAAACGGCGTCTCCGCATTCATCAACACCCTGCGAAGAGGCGACCTCCTGCTGGGGGACGGGGGCTCAGATTTCACCGGGGTCATCTCCAGTGCAAGCGAGAACTTCATGGAAAATGTCGACTTCATCGAGGTCGCCAGGGCGGTATCGGCCCTGAGCGAGTACGTGGAGGCGGCGGCCACCTCGCTCGCCGGCGAAGCGCTGGGGAAGGAAGGCGGCGCGCTGGCTATCAGTGGCGCGCTCCTATCGATATCCAACTCCGCCATCCGCTCCACGTCGGCCATCCTCGAGAGGGCCGCGGCACTTGGGCCGGAAGCGTTCAGGGCTATGGCCCGCGGCATGAAGGACGGGCTTGACGCCAGGGAACTGGGCACCGCGATAAACTCCTCCCTGGTCCTGTTCAACCGGTTCGCGGCCGGGGACCCGGAGTTGGCCGGCACCATCATGGGAAACGCGCTCTCCGGCGTTGACTCCGAGCAGGCGGGGCTGGCGGGAAAGACCCTGATAACCGGCTTTGGTGGAGCGTTGCTGGCCGGACCCGCCGCCGGTGAACCGCTCTGTCCGGGGGTCGTGGCTACCGCCGTGAATAACACCCTGGCCTCGTTCAATCGGCTTTCCGCCGAGGACCCGCAACTTGTAGCCCGGCGCCTGGACCGGTTCCTTGCCGATCTCGACGAGGAACAGTTGGGCGAGGCGGCCCGGAGAGCCTCCTCTCAGATCACCGACGCCGCCCTGCGGAACCCCGGCATCGCCAGGGCGCTGGTCAAAGCGCTCATGTCCGCCACCTACAAGTTCATGAAGGGTTACGTCAAGAGCTTCCGGATAAAGCGGGAACAGGGGGTGAGGTAATGAGCGCTTCCACGGGAATACAAGAACAGGCCGCCATCATGACCGATTACGTGGCAGGCTGGAAGGACAACGGCGGCAAGGTGCTCGCCTACGCCTGCGTTGCGACACCGGTTGAGATACTGGAGGCGGCGGGACTGCTGCCTTACCGGCTCAAGGCCCTGGGGAACCCCGACACCTACCTGGCCGACGGTGAGCTATCGCTGCTTAACTGCTCCTTCTGTCGGTCCTGCCTGCAGCTTGGCATGGACGGCACCTACGACTTCCTCGACGGCCTCATCGAGACTAACGGTTGCGACCACATGCGGGTGATGTTCGAGAACTGGCAACGTGTGAAAGAGCCCGACTTCTTCCATTACCTCAAGGTCCCCCATTTCTTCAGAGACGACTCGCTGGAGTACTTCGAGGGCGAGCTGGAGCTCCTGCGGGATGCCATCTCTGAGCACTTCTCGGTGGAGGTATCCGACGAGGACCTCCTGGGGGCGATGAAGACGCAGAACGAGGTCAGGAGCAAGTACAGGGAGCTTTGCTCTCTCAGGGAGCGGGAGAAACCGGTAGTCACCGGGAGCGAGGTGCTCGCTCTCGTCGTCAACGGCTCTTCGGTCAGAGCCGGGGATTACCTCGAGGAGCTCTCCCGGTTTGTCGAGGAGAGGAAGGACGCAACCGGTGAGACCCCCGGCGCCAGGTTGATGCTGTGCGGCGCGGCCACCGACGAGGTGGTATGGTTCGGGGAGATAGAGAGAATGGGTGGACTGATAGTCGCAGACGCGCAGTGCTTCGGCGCCAGGGCGTTCTGCCAGGAGTATGACCTTGACGGGAACCCGATACACACGCTGGCGGTAAGCTACCTCTCCAACCTCTACTGCCCGCGAATGTACACCGAGTACACCAAGCGCAGGGATTTCATCCTGGACACGGCCAAACGGGCGAACGTGGAAGGCGTCATCGTCCTCTACAACAAGTTCTGTGACCTGCACGGGGTGGATGCGGTTCTGCTTCGCCGTGACCTGGCCGAGGAAGGAATCCCGGTCCTTATCCTGGAGAAGGAGTACAGCGCCAAGGCGGATATCGGGAGGGTCAGGACCCGAATTCAAGCGTTCATGGAGAAGATCGGGGGTGGGGCATAGTGGCACCGATGGCGATTCGCGAAGGTGAGAACGCCTTCGAGCGCACCTTGGGTGTACTGGACATGATCTATGAGTTCCCGGACTTGTTGACCGACGACGAACTGGAGGGAGTCGCCAAGTACGTAAACCCCGACATCAGGAACACGGCTCTGGGCCTGTTCGAGCTTCCCTCGGCCAGGAACACGGAGGTCCTGTTCGTTAAGAAGGTAATAGACATCCTCCGTGAGGCACAGAGAGCGCAGGCGGAGGGCAAAAAAGTGGTGTTCATACCGTTCACGTTCCCCCCGGAGATCATCTTCGCGTTCGAGAACCTGTTCCCGGTGTGCACCGAGGTAATCGCCGGCCTGGCGGTCAACGTTTTAGGCGGGCAGGGGGAGCGGTTCTGGGACTTCGCCATGGGCATGGGGCTCCCCGACTCACTGTGTACCGCCAACACCATGACCGTGGGCTCATTTCTGATGGGCCCCGGGTTGAAGCCGGATGCCATCGTCTCCAACTCCCCGGGAAGCTGCAACCCCAACGCCAAGATACACGCCTTCGCCGCGGACTACCTGGGAATCCCGCAGTTTATCCTGGAAAAGCCGACCGATGACTCGGAGAGAGGCCGTGAGCTGTACTTCACCTACCTGAGCAGGCTGATAGGAGACCTGGAGGAGTTCGCCGGAGAGGAGCTATCCGAGCAGAGGTTGCGCGAGGTCGTGCTGAAGTCCAGCAAGGCGGCGGACCTCTACAGCGAGTTCTGGGAGCTCAGGAAAGCCAAACCGTGCCCGGTCCCCAACATCTTCAACGCGAATATCCTGTTCCTTCGGAGCCAGATGTGGGGGAGGGAAGAGGCTATCGAGCTCCTCGAGGATATGGTTGCTCTTTCCAGGGAGAGGCTGAAGAATGGCGAGTACACCGCCCCCGAGGAGGTGGCCCGTGTCTACATCAGCTACATCTTCGCCCTCTTCGATCTCCACGGTTTCTTCACCTGGATGGAGAAGAAGGGCATATCCATCCTGGGGGACATCCTGGCTATCCACTTCTTCCCGCCGGTGGACACCTCGTCGAAGGAGTCGATGATCCGGTGGCTCTCGAAGGTGGCGTTCGACTACCCCATGACCAGGCAGATGGGGGCCAGCGAGATCTCTCTTCAGTGGCTCGAGGATATCGGCTACGCGGTGAAGGACCTGGACGCGGATTGCTGCGTCTATATCGGGCACCACGCATGCAAGCACACCGCGGGATCTCTCACTTTCCTGCGAAGGGAACTGATGAAACAGACAAAGGTTCCCACGCTGACCCTTGTTGGGGACTCGTTCGACAAGAGGCATACTCCCATGAGCATGATTCAGGAGGAGATCGACCTTTTCGTCAACAAGGTCGTCTCCAAGAAGCGCAAGGCCCCCAGGCGAAGGAAGAAGACCACCTCCCGCGCGTAAGCGCTGGTACTCGGGTACCGCAAGATGGCCTTGCGTTTGGTGCCAGGCACCAAACGCAAGGCACCAAACGCAAGGGCCGAAACGTTCCACATGTATCCGCGAAGGGGGCTGAAAGATGGAACCGGTATCCACCGAGATTGGGCAGAACAGGTTTATGCGGGAGCTGGTAAGCCCCGGGGACAGGCTGCTTATCGAAGCAATCGGGGAGTTCGTGGACAGGGAGATCATGCCCATCCGCCGGGAGATGGAAGCGAGTACCCGCGGGGACTTCAAGCTGGTCGAGAAGGTGCAGCAGAAGCTGGTCGACCTGGGCATGCAGGGACCTTTCCTGCCTCCGGAGTACGGGGGCTGGAACCTGACTTCGGCCCTGGTCACCTCCCTTGTCGCCGAGGAGTTCGGGCGTGGAGAGCCCTCCTGCTTTGCCGCGGTCGGGAGTGGGTCCTGGGCCATGCGCCCGGCGGTGATTGCCGGGAACAAGGCCGTGCTGGACGAGTTTGCCCCGAAGTTTCTGGGCGATGAGCCGTACATCGCCTGTTTCGCCATGACCGAGCCCTCCGGAGGTTGCAACATCGAGAACCTGGACATGATGGGGAAAGGTATTCAAACCAGGGCCGTGCTGGACGGGGACGAATGGGTGATCAACGGCGCCAAGGTGTGGCCCACCAACTCGGGCATCTCTGACCTCTACCTGGTGGTCTGCAACACCGACCCGGAGCTGGGTGACGATGGTATAGCGATGATCTACGTTCCGGTCCCCACCCCCGGGTTCACGTTCGGCAGGTTCGAGGAAAAGGTAGGTTTCAGGTGCAGCCGGGAGGGTGATTTCTCCTTCGACAACGTTCGGGTGCCCAAGGAGTGGCGGGCCGCCGGGCCGGGAGAGGACGCGGTGCTCCTGCACGATAACCTCATATTCGCCCGCCTATTCAGCGCCGGCTGGGCCATAGGGATCGCCCAGGGCGCCTTCGACGAGGTTCTGGCCTTCACATCGGAGAGGTCGGTGGCGGGCAAGCCCATCAGGCAGCACACCGTCGCCGCCGGTATCCTGGCCGACATGGCCACGGGCATACAGGTGGGACGGGACTCCTACGTGAACGCCGCCTACATGTTCGACCATCCTCAGGCCTACGGCTCGCGCACCTCCAAACAGATGCTCTCCAGGTCGAGCCTCGCCAAGGTCTTCTGCTGCGACACCGCGGTCATGGTCACCAACAAGGCCATGGAGCTCATGGGCTCCTACGGTTACGCGGCCGGGTACAACGTGGAGAAATACTGGCGGGACAACAAGATCATCCAGATATGGGAAGGGGGAGGCCAGCTGGGGAGACTGGACGTGGCCCGAGGCTACTACGATTACAACCAGTTCCACGAAAACGAGTTGTACGAGAGGATGAAGAAGATACCATGACTCCCATAGCGAGGATTCATGCGTGGTGTTGACTGATGGAAGAGAGGGTGTATCCCTCCGGATAAGCCTACACAGTGGGGTAAGGCCTTGGAGCATGCGTCAAAGAATAACTTGATCGCTAGAAGGCCTGACCCCTTCCTGTTGGACAAACGGCGGTGTAACAAAGGAGGGCCGGGTGATGGGAGCGGCATCCATCGAGAAGAAGGAAAACAGGTTTATCCAGGAGCTGATCAGCCCCTCGGACAAGCTGGTCATCGACGCGGTACGGGAGTTCGTCAACCAGGAGATTGCGCCCATCCGCCGGGAGATCGAGGAGAGCGCCATCGGGGACTTCGTACTTATTGATAAGGTGCGAAAGAAACTCCTTTCCCTGGGCCTTCAGGGCGGGTCTTTGCCCGAGGAGTACGGGGGGATGGGGCTGACCTCGGCTTTGACTCTTTCGGTTATTGCCGAGGAACTGGCGCGGGGGGATGCCTCCCTTTTCTGCGCCCCGGCGGGCGAAGCCAGGGCCATGCGTCCGGCCGTACTGGCGGAGAACAAAGACGTGCTGGAACAGTTCGCCCCCGGGTTCCTGACCGAAGACGAGGCCTGTGTCGGCTGCTTTGCCATGACCGAGCCCTCGGGTGGGTCCAATATCGAGAACGTGGACTTGAAAGGTGTCGGTATAGACACCCGGGCCGAGCTCGACGGGGACCAGTGGGTGATAAACGGCTCCAAGATGTGGTCTATTGATTCAGGGACCGCAGACGTCTTCTGCGTGGTCTGCAACACGGACCCCTCTCTGGGCGACGACGGGATCGCCCTTATTTATATGGAGGTTCCCACCGAGGGATTCCATTACGGCGGTTTCGAGGACAAGGCCGGGCTTCGGGCCACCAGGGAGGGGGAGTTCCGCCTGGACAACGTACGCGTACCCAGGGAGTGGCGCGCGGCGGGACCGGGCAGGGACGCCCAGCTCCTCTACGACAACGTGGTGTTTTCCCGCATCCTAAACGGCGCCTGGGCCATCGGCTGCGCTCAAGGTGCCCTCGACGAGGTCCTGTCGTTTACCTCAGACAGGCCGGCGGCCGGGAAACCCATCAGGCAGCACACCATCGCCGCCAACATGCTGGCCGATATCGCCATCGGGATACAGGTGGGAAGGGACTCCTACGTGAATGCCGCCTACATCTACGACCGTCCCGAGACGTACGGCCCGGGCTACTCCAGGCACATGCTCTCCAGGTCCTCTATTGCCAAGATCTTCTGCTGCGATGCCGCGGTCAAGGCCACCAACCTGGCCATGGAGCTCATGGGCTCCTACGGCTACGTGACCGACTACCCGGTGGAGAAGTACTGGCGGGACGCGAAGACCATCCAGCTATGGGACGGAGGCGCGCAGCTCGGGCGGCTGGACGTGGTGCGGGGTTACTACGAGTACGACCAGTTCCATAAAAACGAGCTGTACGAGGCGATACGGGAGAGGTCGTAAATCAGACACTCGGCGCGAGACGCTTTGAGGTGAGGCACATGTCTTCTGACACAACCGCCGGTGGCATCGAGAAGAAAGGGCTCGTCGATGGGGCGGACCGCATCGCTCGGGAACTTCTTCGTAATCCCAAATTCAAGCAGTCGCTGATCATCTTGCTCTCCTCTGTCGACCCACAGTCCGCCAGGGGACTCGTTCGCACCCTTTTCTGGGAGGATCCGGACATCTTGCTCTCCATCATGGGGGCCCTGCCCGACCTCGTGAACACCGGCATCGTGGCGGCCGCCGAGGTAGCCGAACAGGTGAAAACCATGCCCTCCCCCCTGCTGCAGCAACTCGCCCAGCTCGTGATAACAAAAATAGACGGGTTCACCCTGGGGGAAGCGGCTGGGAGTCTTACCTCCATAGACCTTGGCCTCGCCGAAGAGAGTAGCGGCATTGTTGATAGTCTGGATAACCTTCGCCGGGAGTTCAGGAAAGGTTACCGGGAAAGTGGCGGAGAGGAGCTGCTGGTCTCCCGGCTCAACGGCTGGATGGAGAAGACGGCCGCGGAGGCCGCGGACAAGAACTCCTCTACCTACACCATCATCCAGGGGATAGGAAAAGCGCTGGGGGAAAACCCCGACTTCGTTGAGCACGTCCTGAAGCCGATTCTGGCCGGGGAAGAGTGAGGAGGTGAGCGGCATGGACGAAAAGAGCGCAACCCCGGAGCCCGCCCACGGCCTCTCCGAAAACCTGCTGCGGGAGGTGCTGCGCACCCCTCCCCTGAAGGAACTGATACTTCTGCAGATGAAAGGCATCGACCCGGACAGCGCCTCCGGACTGGTAAGGACCATGATGTGGGAGGACCCGGACGTATCCATGAGCCTCTTCGGGTCTCTGCCCGACATGGTGAACTGGCTGGTGGAGTTCCTGCTGGAACTGGGAAGGCAACTGGGCGACCTCCCCGAGCCTTTCCTGGGAGAAATACTCAAGGTTCTGGGAGAGGACGTAGACCGGGATCGCCTGAAGGAGATCCTCGAAATCTACGCCCGGCTGATACAACGACTCATCCTGAGCGGGGAAGATTCCGGGGGTCAGGCCCTGCCCCCCGATCAGCTGGACGCTGAATCCCTGGGCCGGGTGCTCAACCGGCTTCTTACCCTGAGCAACGCGGCGCGCCGCTCGCGCAAGGTAACAGCCCGGGAGCAGTTCAAGATCGTCCTCTCCCAGTTGGACAGACGGGAGGTCTTCACCGCGGCCGGAGACCTGCTGAAGAGCGCCTTGTCCATGGGTTGGGCATTCATCACCTGGAGCATCCGTTCGCTTATCGAAAAATGACGCAATGGTGCCTGGCACTATTGGGTCATTCATCGAGAGCGGTGGGAGGCATCACTCGTACACCTTGTCCTCGACCTGGAGCCTCTCCACGTAGAAGCACTCGCAGGCGCCCCCTTCATCGTCATCACGGGTCAGGCTGCTGCTCATGACCCGGCCATCGGCTGCTTGCGCACGCACCAGGTACCCCTGTAGAAGCATCTCCTGACCTTTCTTCAGCCGGACCAGCGCGTTGTATATGTTCTCGGTCGCCGGGCAAACGTGGTTGTTGGAGAGATGGCTCATAACGTACGTGCCGGTCATCCCGTCAGGCAAAGAATCACTCCTGTACTTGACGTTCAGCCACTGGTTGTCCTTCCATATGTTATCGTGGCTGTACTCCAGGAACTCATCGTAGTCACATGTCGCGAGCTTCCCCCATACTAATGCCAGGTCGACTGGGAAGCCGCTTCCCGACTCCCCGAAGTTGCTGTTGACGACCATGTCCATCACCCTGGCCGAGATACGGTACTCGGCGAGCGTTGTATATTTCAGGTGGTCCTCCCTCTCGTGGACAACCCCCCCGTTTTCCACGAGTGTCTGCTCCGGCTCGCCCGAGACGTCTATCGCCTCGGGCCTCTCACCGGTAGGTACGGGCTCGGGCCTGTTCTCACGGAAGAAGCCGGCGTAGATCGCCGCCGCCAGCACCAGCAGTATCGTCGCGGCCGCTACGGCCTTGATCGCCGTGGAGCCTCCTCTTACCTGCGCCGCCTCCAGCACCCGCGGCCGGCGCCGTGCCCCCTCCCAAGGGGCGTTGGAGATCTCCATCGGCCTCCCCTCGACAGGAATCCCCCCGCCTGCCGCTGGTTCATCAACAACCGGGAACGTTTCGTAGCACAGGGAGCAAAACGCGGCATCATCCTGATTCCCGGCTCCGCACCGCTCACAGGTCTTCATCCGGCCTCTCCGTTTCTTGTCTAACCGCCGCTTGTTTACGAGGTAGGGGTCAGGTGTTTCTGGAGAGTACGTCAAACCTCGGATAGCTCTCTAACACCTTACCCCACCTGTTGGCATTGTCGGCCGACAGCAGGCCCCGGCGTACCGCGTCGTCCTTCCACACCTGAACCGACTCCTCGGGGGAATGCAAAGCTAAGTACCCCGCTCCATAGATATGCTGGCATTCGAACGCCGCTCCCGTCCACTCCGGTGAGCGTTCCGCTCCCTCGAAGTACTACGGGAGTACGTGTCGGTCGCGTGCCTTGCCGGAGCGGCGCCACGCTCTCGGTGCTTAACCGTATCCATGGAACGGGGCACTGAGGCGACGGCGGTGCACGCCTGCCGGGCCGTCTCCACGTCTATCAGCCCCCTTTGGAACTTCCTTCTAAATTATACAGCGATATTACTGACAGAGAAGCGGTTTGCGCTTATTATGTTACCGAACAACTGTCCTGACATGGAGGTGGCACTGATGCTAAGGGAAATGTTTCTGTCCTCCGGGCGAAAAGTGGGCTTTTTTCGTTTAGCCTTGCTATCCGTCCTTTTAGCGGTTACTCTGGCCGCTGCCCCACTCACGTGCCTGGCTTCGACACCGGGTGCCTCACCAGCGATGGCCCAGGGCGAGAAGAGCTGGGATTTCGAGCGCTTCGATACCGACATCCAGGTCCACCCGGACGCTACGTTCACCGTCCGGGAAACACAGGTGGCCAACTTCAGGGGCAGCTTCAGCTTCCTTAACCGGGACATAAGCACCGGTGGAGCGGCGTTCTCCGACGGGGTTACCCACGGCCGGGTGCGGGTGAGTGATATCCACGTCTATGACCTTGACGGTAACCCGTATGAGAACTGGAGTGTCGAGTCGTACGAAGGCGGAAAGACCGTCGGCATCGAGTTCAGCGCCACCAACGAGCAGAAAGGGTGGATAATCGAGTACCGGATGTCGGGGGCGATAATCTTCTCCACCGATTACGACCGGCTCTACTGGGACGCTGTCTCCTTGCAGCGCGACGTACCGATAAAGAGCTCCCAAACAACGGTACGCCTGCCCGCCGGCGCGGACATGGAAGAGGTGCGGACGGAGTTCTACGTGAACAGGGATTACCCGCCCGGCTCCACGGAGTTCGGCAGGGACGGGGATACCCTCTGGTGGTCCGCGACCGACATCCCCCCCAACACCACCGTCACCATCGACGTCGCCTTCCCCAAGGGGCTGGTCCAGGTCCCACTCCCCTACCGTTCCTGGTTCGGCATACTCATGGTTGTTCTGTCCATTGCTGTCTTTCTTGCTCTCCTGGCCGGCATGCTTATCCTGTGGTGGAAGAAAGGGCGGGACGTGGGGCGCCCCGAGCTGAACGTAGTGCGCTACGAGCCGCCGGAGGGCCTGAAGCCGGCCATGTTGGGGCTGCTGGTCAACGAGAGGCAGAGCCCCGAGGATTTCTCGGCCACCGTCGTGGACCTCGCCATCCGGGGGAAGCTCACCATTTTCGAGGAGGAGAAGGGAAGGGTCTTCAAGGGAAAGAGGTACGGGTTTCGCCGCAAGGACCCCTCCGATTCCGACCTGCTGCCCTACGAGCGGAAGATCCTGAACGGCCTGTTCGAGGAAGGGGACGTAGTCACCGAGGACGACCTGAAGAACAAGTTCTACGTCCACATCAAAGATATAGACAAGGGGATAACCAGGGAGGTCAAAGCCAGGGGGCTGTTCTCCGGGGACCCCCGGAAGGTAAGGTTGAAGTACACGTACCTGATGGTCGCCGTCATGATCCCTTTACCAATCCTGTTGGCGTGGCTGTGGAGCAGTTACGACCTCGGTTACGTCGTTGTCCTGTTGCCCGGCTTCCTCCTGGGAGGTATGTCGGTAGGTGCTGTGGGGCACTACATGCCCAGTCGCACCCATAAGGGCTCGGAGGCGTTATCCTGGGCGATGGGCTTCAAGGAGTACATGAAGACCGCCGAGCGCGACGAGATGGAGTTCATGACCCCGGAGACGTTCCAGGATAACCTCCCCTACGCCATGGTCCTGGATGTCACCGACAGCTGGGCGGATAAGTTCTCCGACATCTACACCGCGCCCCCCGACTGGTACGAGGGCTCGTACGCCACGTTCAGCACGGTGTATCTGGTGGGTTCCCTTGACGGCATGTCCCGCAGCGTCTCCAGCACGTTTGCCTCTTCCCCCTCGTCGGGCGGCGGGGGCGGGTTCGGGGGCGGCTCCTCCGGGGGCGGGTTCGGGGGCGGCGGGTCCTCCGCCGGCTGATCTAGTGCCAAGCGGTAGCGACCGGACGCTATATCCGCGCCTCGGGAACCTCCCTGGCGCGGGGGGTCTCGATCTCGAAGTACTCCCTGTCGGGGAACCTCCCGGAAAACAGTGACGCGACGATGTTGCCGGGGAAACCCTGGCGTGAGTTGTCGTAATGCATGACCGCGCCGTTGTAGTACTTCCTGGCCCCCGCTATCCTGGTCTCGGTCCGGGAAAGCTCCTCTCCGAAGCGGAGGAAGTCCTGGTTCGCCTTGAGGTCCGGGTACTTTTCGGAGACCATGAACAGGGTATCCAGGGAACCGTTGACCACTTCCTCGGCGGTCGTGTGCTCCCCCACGCCCCGGGCCACCACGGCCCGCCTGCGGGCGTCGGCCACCTCTACGAAGACCTTACCCTCATGGGAGGCGTACCCCTTTACGATATCCGCGAGGTTGGGTATGAGGTCGTGCCTCCTGGTCAACTGTACATTTATCTGTTGCCAGGCGGTGTCGACCCTGTTGCGGTACCTCACCAGCCGGTTGAAGTAGAAAACCAACACCGCGAGGTCCAGAAGTACGATGACGCCTATGACGACGATGACAGCAGTGATCGGACTCTCCTTTCTACCGCAGGCCTGTCCTCCCGATATCTTACCAGAACCTTCCCGTTCCCCGGTACCGTTTCTGTGTGCTCTCTCGCCCCGACTCGCCGTTGCCGGTACGGGTCCGCCGTTACACAGTACTATTGCAATTGGCGAGCTATATAGTAGAATTGGTCCAATATTTCCAGGCATCCGACTCAAGGAGGAACTGAAATGGTTGAAGAGATCGCACTTCCCAGCTGGTGGTCGTTTATTCTCAGGGGGATCGTGGCCCTGATATTCGGCATCATCGTACTGGCATGGCCGGGAGCTACGACCCTGGTCCTGTTGATACTCTTCGGCTCTCTCGTGCTGGTCAGCGGCCTGTTTGCGACCGGAGGTTCGATAGCAGCGATCTCGCGCAAGGAGAAGTGGGGCGCGGAGATGTTTCTGGGCATCCTGGGTATCCTCATCGGAATCGTGACATTCGCCCGTCCCGGCCTGACCCTGGTAACGCTCATCGTGATAATCGCCATCTGGGCGATACTCTCCGGAGCGATTGAGCTGTTCGCCTCCATAGAGCTTCCGTCAAAGACAGACGGAAGGATATGGCTGGGCATCGCCGGGATCCTCTCCATAGGGATCGGGATACTTTTCCTGGCGCTCCCGGAGGTTGGAGTGTGGACTATCATCCTGATTATCGGGATATACTCGCTGGTGTTCAGCGTGGTGCTCTTCGTGCTCGGCTTCAGGGTGAAGGGCCTGGAGAAGAAGGCAGCTTAGGGCGCCCGCGGGCAGTTGCAAAACGCACGTCAGGGGCCTGGCCCCTAGGGTGCGTTTTCCTCTCCAGCAAGGTAACGCCGTGGCCCCTGCGCTGTAGCAGCGCCGCCACCGCTGCTTCGCCCACTCCCGCCCCTATGACCAGTACCTGTTTGGGTTTCATGAACGATCACTCCCCGGCGGCATGCGGGTGAACATGGTGGGCTTCTCATCGGGTCCGCTACCGGATCCTGGCGTCCCTTATGACGAACTCGAAGCAGGCACCTTCGTCGTTGTAAGCGACTATCTCTCCATCGTATAGCTTGATTATCTTCTCCACGGTGGCAAGCCCCACGCCCGTCCCTTCGCTTTCCCACTTGAAGAACGGTTTGAATATCTTCTCCAGAATATCCTGGGGCACCCCCGACCCGTTGTCTCTCACAATGTACCGGTGGCCCTTGTCTTCCTCCTCCCCGAGGTGACCTATCTCTACTGAAGGGCTGCTGCTGTCGTTATGCCTGATGGCGTTGTCAATGAGGTTGGAGAAAAGCTGATAGGCGTGAACGTAGTTAACCGTCACCCGACCAAGGTTGTCGTCAACGTTGATGATTACGCCGCCATCCTCGATGTCGGCATCCTTATCATCCAACACGCTCCGCACCACTACCCCCACATCGACATCGATAACCTCCTCAGGTTCCCGCCCGGCCTGGGCAAGTGTCAGCAGTTCGTCAATAAAGGCGCCTGACCGGTCAACGTTTCGGTCTATAATGTCAACAATCTCAATAGTGTCGCCCCACCCCTCGCCCTCCCCGAGCTCATTCAGCAACTCCCGGAGCGTGTAAGTGGCAAGCCCTATGGTGGAAAGAGGGCCCTTCAGGTCGTGCGACACGGTATAGGCGAACCCCTCGAGTTCCTCGTTGATGCTCCTCAGTTCCTTCTCGGCCATCTTGCGCTCTGTGATATCCCGGGCCACCACAACGAACCCGAACGGGTCTCCCGCCTCGTCATTCAGCAACGCGGCCGTGACCCAGGAGGGGAACGTCGTGCCGTCTTTCCTGAACTGCCGGATCTCGGCCTGGTGCAGGCCGGTCCGGATAACCTGGTCGAGGAACCTTGTCACCTCTTCCCTCAACCTCTGGTCGTCGTGGAAAAAACCGATGTACTTCCCGATGAACTCTTCCTGCTCTCGCCGGTGCATCATCGCCCACGCCCTGTTCACGTACTGCAGGTAGCCGTCCAGGTCGGTGATGGCCATGCCGTCGATAGACTGCTCCACCGCCATCCCCAGCTTGCGGACCTCGGCGGTCCTCTCTTCCACTATCTCCTCCAGGCGTTCCCGGTGCAGCCTCAACTCTTCCTCGGCCCTCTTGCGGTCGCCGATGTCCCGTCCCACCCCGAGCATGCCCACCGGGTTGCCTTCGTCGTCCCGCAGGAAGCTTGCCGTCACCTCGGTCCAGACCGTGGTGCCGTTCTTACATATCAACTCCACCTCGAACGTCCGCGACCTGTCGGGGTCGCCGTCCCCCCGCTCCTCGATCTCCATCTCCTCCGCGAACATCTCTGTCGCCTTCTGGAGAGAATCCGGGGCTATAAACTCATTGAACGTCATATTGCCGACCTCCTCGGGGGTGAACCCCCGCAGGCGCTCGACGGAAGGGCTGGTGTAGGTCCTGTTGAACTCCATATCCATTATCCAGATAACGTCCGCCGCGTTCTCCGCGATGAGGCGGTACCGCTCCTCGCTTTCCTTCAGCTCCCTTCCCTTCCCCGATATCTCCCTGCTGAGCTCGGCCACCACCACCGACACCACCAACAGCATGCCCGCCCGGATCAGGTCATCGATTATCGGTCCCGTCCCCCCGATGAACAGGTGACCCAGGAGAAGCACCGCCACCAGGAACAGCCCTACCAGGATTCCCCTCCTCTGCCACCAGGCGGAGGCCAGGACTATCGGGACATAGAAGAAGTGGGAGAAGACAACCTCGGTCTTCAGAACAGCGTGGTAGTAGCAGGTGAGGAAGATGGCGGCGGCGATAAGGGTCGCCATCAGGGCTATCTTGTACTTATCTCCTGCCTTTAACTTCGATGTCGGGAATCTCATTATAAGGTTCTCGCTCCGGGTCCCGGTTGCCTATAACATGTATTATAACAGTGAGCAGCGGGTCCGGAAGACATTATTCACTCAAATGGAGGAAGATCGCGAGTCCTGAGGCGTAAGTACCCCGCTCCATAAATACGCTGGCATTCGAACGCCGCTGCATCCACACCGGCCGCGTTCCGCTCCCTCGACGTACTACAGGAGTACGTCTAGGTCGCGCGCCTTGCCGGAGCGGCGCTTCGACGCTCTCGGTGCACAACCGTATCTATGGAACGGGGCACTATGACGCGA
>Ga0180015_1000030_pt1 | contig 43188 bp, 45 predicted proteins | sample KR13_S2_MetaG_FD_116508 | JGI IMG/M metagenome (GOLD analysis project Ga0180015, IMG submission 116508) | Groundwater microbial communities from the Olkiluoto Island deep subsurface site, Finland - KR13_S2_MetaG | ecosystem: Environmental > Aquatic > Deep subsurface > Groundwater | place...
CTTCAACATTTTTTACTAAATTACCTGGAAGACATTTTACTTTTACCGTTTCTCTATTAACCAACATCGTACCACCCATCTTTTTCACTGTTTCCGATTCGCCTACAAAAAGCAAAGGAATTTCTACGATAACTTTACGAGTTTCATCAACTTGGTAAAAATCAACATGGGTAATATCCTCTTTCATTCTTGATTTTTGGATAGTTTTCACAATTACGCGAACTGAATCCTTGCTATCAATAGTTAGGTTAAAAATCTGTGATTGACCAACTTTGTTGTAAAAATTAACAAAATCTTGCTTTTTCAATTTCAAATTAACATTTTTTGATTTTGGACCATAAACACACGCTAAAATAAAACCAGCGTCTTTTACATTTTTTAAATTTTCCTTAATATCTCTAGTCAGAGCATTAAAAACTAGTTCTTGTGACATATTTTTATACAATTATAATCCAAATTATTATTTTAGATTTTTTTTAATTACAAACAAAAAAAATACAAGAATTTCAAGTGATTTTGCAAAATTCTTGCTATTTTTCCTTACTAAAAAAAGTTTAACACATTGTTGAAAAAAAATCAATACTTGGATCGATTCCTAATATTTATGCTTTCAGCAATCCCAACCAAAATAAAGGTCGATATAACCACTGAACCACCATAGCTCAAAAATGGCAAAGCAATGCCCACCACGGGCAAAAGACCGATATTCATGCCAATATTAACAAACATTTCAATAAATATCATAAACATCATGCCCAAAAGAAAATAAATCGCAAAATCATCATTGGCTTTTCTAATTATCGCCACTAAACGCAAGAAAAAAACAGCAAAAAGGGAAATCACCAAAATAACCCCCATTAATCCCAACTCCTCTGAAATAACCGCAAATATAAAATCAGTTTGTGCCTCTGGCAAAAACTTTAACTGCGACTGCGAACCAAAGCCAATACCCCGCCCAAACAAACCGCCTGAGCCAACTGCAATAATCGCTTGGGTAATATTATAGCCCTCACCCAAAGAATCCTCCACTGATGGTTTAAAAAAGGTCATAATTCTTTGTTTTTGATAAGGCTTAAAAAATACCAACCAACCCATCACAAACACCAACACCAAAACACCACCAATGACATAAATATATTTCATATCAAAACCAGCAAAGAAAATCATTGCCCCCCAAATTGCAAACAAAATCAAAGCAGCGCCAAAGTCGGGTTGCTTCATCACCATCAAAATATAAACAAAACTGGCTAAGCCAGACACTAGCAGGTGGCGCAAGGGATTCATCCTAACTGAGTTATTAGAAAAATACTTAGCCAGAAAAATAATCAAGATTATCTTGGCAAACTCAACCGGTTGTAAACGAAAGCCACCGATATCATACCATCCCATGGTACCTTTGACCGTTGTACCGATCACCAGTACACCCAATAGCAAAGCACCGCCGATAATATAAAGATAATTACCAAAACTGCGAAAATTATGATAATCAATAAATGACAAAAAAATCATTACCCCAAGACCTAGTAGCACAAAAACAACCTGCTTCTTAAAATTGCCTAAATCGGAACCACTCTTGCTCAAAGCAATGCTATAAATCTCAGCCAAGCCAAATAAGATCAATAAAAAAACTGAAAAAAACAATATCCAGTCGAACTTTTTTAAATATGAGAATATTCTACCAAACATCTACAGTAAAAAATTATTTCGTAAATCCTTCTCCCTTGAATTTGGAAAAAATATTATTATCAACAATATTAATATCGGGCACGATTTCTATTTTATCAATTCCAGTCACCTGACCGGGAAATATTATACTAACATCTTTTTCAAGCCCTGAATAAAAATCTTCCAGCACATAACGATAAACACTTACAACACGACTATTAGTCGATAGTAATATTACAAAACTAGCTTCTGCGTAATTAAAGCTAGTATTATTTTTTACCTTAAAATTAACTGAATTTAAATCAACCTTTTCGCTTAAGGCGTTTTCGCTAGCCAGGGAAATATCAGTATCTGTGATAATAATTCCGTCTAAACGATCACCTCTGTAATCGTTCCAATTGCCATACTTATGAGGATCAATTCTGTGCCAATGCAGGGCGGTTATTTTGAAACTGACTTCGCTCGGTCGCCAATCAAGCTCCCTACCAAGTGCTAAAACATATTTACTCGCGCCTGGTAAAATTGTCGCCTTATTGTTCTCAATAACCTTCTCGCCACCAGTAAGAGCATATTCAATCTCAACCCAATGATTAGGATTAGGATTTTTTACCTCTGTTAAAAAATCATATCTCCCAGGCAAAAATTCAAAAATCTGCACATTGTCGATTGCTAAGTTTTTTGGACTAGATTCTGTAAAATAATTATGACTTGGAAAAAAATTCTGCGTAAGCCTATTAAGCATGGCGGAGTCCTGTTTCATACCAAAAACAAAATAAGTGCCAAAGGCTGATAAGAAAAAACCCCAAAGCACAATTCCCAAAACACCAAGAAAAACATTTCTCACTAGAATAAAATTCCGTTTATTTTTGATAAGCCAAAAACCAGTATCTAACGACTTTACAGTAATACCCTCTTGGTCTTTGTATCTTTCTAAGTCAATAGCCTGTTCAATTTCTACTTTTTCAACCTCTTTATTCCCGGTATCTTTTTTGACAACCTTTTTCACTGCCAATTCTTCAGGAGTGAAATGGTCGTGTTTATTTTTGAGTAAATCCATGATAATGAAAATTAATTTACTTTATTATACCACATTTAATAAACTAAACAAAATTAGCAACCCTTGTCCATCGCCAAATTCGCCAAAGCATCGGCTTCAGTGTTAAGCTCTCGACGAATGTGAGTATAAGTAATTTTTTTAAAATTAAGAGTCAGATTATGAACCTTAACAAACAACGAGGCCAAATCAGCATTTTTTACTTTGTATTCGAGTTTTAACTGCTTAACAACTAATTCGCTATCCAAAAAACAATCTAATTCCACAGCCCCCAGCTCCTTTGCCCTTTCCAGGCCAGCCAAGATTGCCCGATATTCCGCTTGGTTATTGGTACCATTACCAATAAACTCCGAAACCTCAGCAATGGTTTCGTTGTTTTCATTTTTGAGCACTGCTCCGATGCCGGATGGGCCAGGATTTCCTCTTGCCCCACCGTCGGAATAAATTCTTAGTTTTGTCATATTATTTTATATCAACAATTATCATTTGAATTTCGGTCCGACCGTTAAACTCATTTAAATTAATATTGTAGACCAAGTCGATAATTTGACCAGGGTTTAAGTCTTCCCATTTTTTACTCTGACCAAAGCCCAGTGCATTAATCACATTGGAGTCCTGTTGCTTTAATTTAAATTTCACGTGTTGATTATCTGAGCCCATGAACATTTTATCAATAATCACCGCCTGCATCGTGCTGAATTTCGGTCGGTCATTGCCCTGTCCAAACGGTTCAAAGCGGGCAATATCACTAATTAAGGTTTCGTTGATTTCGGTAATTTTTAGATCCGCTTCAATCTTGATACTAGGCGCCAACTCAACATCCTTCAAGAATTCATTAGTATTTGCAATCATTGTTTGTTTAAACTCATCAATCTTTTTGTCAGACAAACTTAAGCCACAGGCCATGGGATGACCACCAAATTTTTCTAACAATTCACTCACACCAGCAATCGCTTCAATCAAATTAAATTCCTCAATGCTACGGCCAGAACCTTTATAACCATCTTCCACTTTGGTAATTACCAATGTCGGTTTATAATATTTTTCACAAATGCGACCGGCCACAAGACCAATAACGCCCTCATTCCAAATTTCACTTTGTTTTTCTTTATCCAAATCAAAAATCCCAATCAAAATTTTATCCTTACTGTCCTTAACTTGATCATCCACCTGATTAAAAATCGCTACCGTTGCCTCCTGTCTTTGAATATTGCGATCGTTTAACTCTGTCGCTAATTCCAATGCCCTGCCCTCATCCTTAGTAATCATCAAATCAAAAGCCGTGTTCGCATGATCCATCCGACCAGCAGCATTAATCCGCGGCGCAATTTGAAAACCAATATTCCAAGAAGAAACTTTTTTATCATCAATCTTTGACGCTTTTAACAATTCCTTCAAACCAATTCGGCGCGAATCCTGCAACGACTTCAAACCTTCACGGACTAAAATCCGATTCTCACCCAACAAAGGGACACAATCGGCCACCGTCCCAACGGCCACAAGGTCTAACATCCGCTTCTCAATCATCATTTTCATCTCATCATTTAATTTTGCCTTACTCAAGATAGCCGTTGCCAATTTGAAAGCCACGCCCACGCCCGCCAAGAATTTGTAGGGATAGTTTTCTGTCGGCATCGAAGGATTGATAATCAAACAGTTTGGCCAATCCTCGCGATTCTCTGGTGGCATGTGATGATCAGTAATAATTACCTCGATCCCCTGACTAAACGCATACGCCACTTCCTCCTTACTACGAATACCAGAGTCAACGGTAATCACTAACTTCGCTTTTTCGCCAGAAATAAAATCAATCGCTTGCTTATTGACGCCGTAACCCTCTTTAACGCGGTCTGGAATATAAACACTAACATCAGCCTTGAGCATTAGTAAAAAATCATATAACAAAGACGATGAAGTCACGCCATCAGCATCATAGTCACCGTAAATAAAAATCTTGTTACCAGCCTTGATGTGACCAATTACAATCTCGGTCGCCTTTTCCATATCATTAAAAAGAAATGGATCATTGGCGTCGGTATCATAAGTAGCCTTTAATAAACTTTCAATATCGGCCTTTTTTGTAAAGCCGCGATTAAAGAGCAGTTGCAAGATAACCCTGCTATAATCAGGATTATCATTAATAAAATCCTGACTAATCTCCGGCATTAAACGCCATTTTTTTTGCATAGGTTATTTCATGAAAGCCATACCAATAAAGGAAAACAGCATGGAAAAAATCATAATGACTGCAAAGATTGCCAAAACTGTTTTAATTATTTTTTTTCTTCGTTTCATATGTTATGTTATTAATTAATTTATTCATTCGTCATCCCAGCGAAGGCTGGGATCCAGGTACCTCGTAGATAGTTTTCAATATAAGGAAAATTAAAATTTACGAAGCATTATTTATTATCAATATTTATATCAAGATTAGTCTCCATAATCATGTATCCATTATCTGTGGCGCCTGGATTCCCATTTTCATGGGAATGACGCGGAAATTTTATTTCCGCAAAATCTTAATAAAGGTATCACTCGGAATCTCCACGCTACCCTTACCCATTGCCATCATCTTCTTCTTGCCTTTCTTTTGCTTCTCTAATACTTTACGCTTACGACTCGCGTCACCACCATAAAGACCAGCTGTTACATCCTTGCGCATCGCTGATAAACGATCACCAGCCACCACGTGACCACCGATGGCAGCTTGCAATTTAATCACAAACATTTGGCGCGGAATGGTTTCCTTTAAAGTTTCAATAATTTCTTTACCGCGTCGGTTCGCCTCATTGGTATAAACAATCATTGATAAAGACTCAACCACTTCCTCGGCCACCATAATATCCATTTTAACCACGTCCGCTTCTTGGTAGCGAGAATATTCATAATTAATCGACGCATAGCCAGCGCTGATACTTTTTATCTTATCATAAAAATCCGTCAAAATCGTACTCATCGGAATTTCATAATGAATCACTGCTCTCGTTTCATCAATATATTCGGTCGTCTTGTAAACACCGCGACGCTCTTGCGCCAAAGACATAATGCCGCCAATATACTCCTTGGGTGTAATAATATCCAAATTTACCCACGGCTCTTCAATCTTTTCAATTACCTCGCGCGCGGGAAACTGTTGCGGTGTGCGAATAATGCTACTCTCGCCATTTTTGCGATAAATTTTATAAGCCACACTCGGGACAGTCACAATCAGTTCCAAATTATATTCTCGACGCAAACGTTCTTGAAATATTTCCAAATGCAAAATTCCCAAAAAACCACAACGATAACCAATGCCTAGAGCATCAGATTGTTCTGGCTCATAAACCAGAGCTGAGTCATTTAATTTCAATTTATCAATCGCATCACGCAAAGCCTCAAACTCATTACCCTCTTGTGGAAAAATACCAGCAAAAACCATCGGCTTCACTTCAGTATAACCTTTTAGAGGCTCCATATCTTTCGCATCTTTAACCAAAGTAATCGTATCACCCACTCGACATTCATTCACACTCTTAAAGCCTGTCACAATATAACCAATCTTGCCCGGTTCCAAATGCGCTGTCGAAAAATAATCCGGCTTCAAAACCCCAACATCAATAACCTCACTCTCAGCCCGTGTCGCCAATAATTTTATCTTATCCTTTTTACTTACAGTGCCGTCGATAATACGCACATAAGCAACCACGCCCTTAAATTCATCGTAATTAGAATCAAAAATCAAAGCGCGCAACTTGCCGTCATCAATTAATTTTTTCGGTGGTGCCACTTTTTCGATCACAGCTTGCAAAACCTCAGCCACGCCTTCGCCCGTCTTTCCGGAAGCATAAATAATATCTTCTTCATCACAACCCAATAAATTCATAATCTCATTCTTGGTTTTTTCTTTATCAGCGGCTGGCAAATCAATCTTATTCGCCACGGGAATAATCGTTAAGTTCTGATCCAGCGCTAAATAAAGATTGGCCAAAGTCTGCGCCTGAATTCCTTGCGTCGCATCCACAAGTAAAATCGCCCCTTCTACGGCAGCCAAACTTCGTGAAACTTCATAAGTGAAATCCACATGCCCGGGAGTATCAATTAAATTCAAAGTATAACCCTGATAGTCCATGGTTACTGGTTGCAACTTAATCGTTATTCCTCGCTCGCGTTCAATGTCCATTCGATCCAATAATTGAGCCTTCATCTTTCGTTTCTCAACCGTATTGGTAACCTCTAACATTCGGTCAGAAAGTGTCGATTTTCCATGATCAATATGAGCAATAATACAAAAATTTCTGATTTTATCCATATATATAATACTGTAATAAATACTAAACAAAGGCGAGATATAATAATCTTCGCCCCTTTCTCAGTTTCTGCATTTATCTTAACTATTTTTTAACTTTTAGTCAAATTAAGCTTGATTTATTAAATAAATACTGCTAAAATAAAAATAATTTTTAAAAATCATTTAATACAAAACCCGCCTACGTTAGAACTACGGCGCGGTAAGGCAAAATATGAAAGCTAATGAATTACGCCAGAAATATTTGGACTTTTTTAAGTCTAAGGGGCACACTATTATTCCAAGTGAATCTTTGATTCCGCAAAACGATCCAACTACCCTCTTTACCAGCTCGGGCATGCAACCGCTAGTTCCCTATCTTATGGGTGAAAAACATCCAATGGGCACTAAATTAACCAATTCCCAAAAATCATTCCGCTCCGAAGATATCGAAGAAGTTGGCGACAACCGCCATAATACTTTTTTTGAAATGCTTGGTAACTGGTCTTTGGGTGATTATTTTAAACAAGAACAAATCCCCTGGATGTTTGAATTCCTAATTGATGTTGTTGGACTAGATCCAGCCCGACTCTATACTACTGTATATAGAGGCAACGAAGAAATTGGCATTGAACGCGACATGGAGTCAGTCAATCTTTGGAAAAAGCTTTTCAAAGATAAAGGCATTGAAGCGATTGATATTGATTTTGCGGAAGACAAAGGCATGCAAGGTGGCAGAATTTTTTATTACGGCGATAAGAAAAATTGGTGGTCACGCTCTGGTATTCCAGCCAAGATGCCCATCGGAGAAATTGGCGGACCAGACAGTGAAATGTTTTACGACCTCGGCGCTGATTTAAAAAAACACGAAAATTCACAATGGAAAGACGAACCTTGCCACGTTAATTGCGACTGTGGTCGCTTTATTGAAATTGGCAACAACGTCTTCATGGAATTTCGCAAAACCGAAAATGGTTTTGAAAAATTACCGCAGAGAAATGTCGATTTTGGTGGCGGATTAGAAAGAATCCTAATGGCGGCTGAGGGCAAGGATAATATTTTTGAAACTGATTTATTTGTCAATATCTTAAACAAATTAACCGAACTCACCAACGGCAAAACCTACAAAGAAAACATGCACGCTTTTGAGGTTATTTCCGACCACTTAAAAGCAGCGACCTTTATCATGGGTGACAACAAAGGCATTGCCCCAGCAAACACTGATCAGGGGTACATTGTACGTCGTTTAATCAGAAGGGCCATTCGTTATGGTATGCAAATTGGCATCAATAAAAATGATTGGGCAAAAGAAATTGCGCAAATAGTAATCAGTGATTATGGTGATACTTTTATTGAACTTGAAAGAAATAAGAATTTTATTCTTGCCGAAATGTCTAAGGAAGAAGAAAAGTTTAGCAAAACCTTGGAGAATGGTTTAAAAGAATTCAAAAAATGGACAATGACAACAAGTAGTGCAATCGGAATCATACCAGGAAAGGTAGCCTTTGATCTTTTTACAACTTATGGCTTTCCGATTGAGATGACCGTGGAAATGGCTAAAGAACTACATAAGCAGGTCGATTTAATTAGCTTTGAAGAAGAATTAAAAAAACACCAAGACTTATCCCGTACAGCCAGTGCCGGCATGTTCAAGGGCGGACTCGCAGACCAAGGTGAAGAAACCAAAAAACTCCACACTGCCGCTCACCTACTTTTAGCCGCGCTTAGAAAAGTCCTTGGCAACCATGTCGTCCAGCGCGGTAGTAATATTACGGCAGAACGCTTACGCTTTGATTTCTCGCATCCCGACAAAATGACGGACGAACAAAAACAAGCCGTCGAAAAACTAGTCAATGAAGCCATTGAAGCTACGTTGCCAGTCAGCGTCGAAGAAATAACCTTAGATGATGCCAAGGCCAAAGGCGCCATGGGAGTCTTCGAATCCAAATACGGCGAAATGGTCAAAGTCTACGCTGTCGGCGAAGGCACGGATCGATTCTCTTACGAAATCTGTGGAGGTCCACATATAAATAATACTTCAGAATTAGGCAAGTTTAAGATTCAAAAAGAAGAAAGTTCATCTTCGGGAGTTAGAAGAATTAAGGCAATACTAAGCTAAACATCAATTAAAGCTCCCTCTCCTTGCCAGGAGAGGGTTAACGCAATCCTCGTCCGACAAATAATAAAGGGGACGAGGTGAGGTAGTTATTATCAAATCTTCAATATAAAAAAACTCGATTCAAGAACGAATCGAGTTTTTTGTATTCCATATTTTAAATTTTCTTCGGACCACCCCTCACCCCGACCCTCTCCCGCCGGGGCGAGGGAGAATATATAGCATCCTTTTCCTATATTTTCATAACCCGCATTTCCTCACCACTATCCTCCACTCCAAATCCCATCTTATTAATCTCATCGCGCAATCGATCCGACTCAGTCCAATCTTTCGCCACGCGCGCAATTTTTCTTTTTTCCACCAAAGCAATCACCTCCTGTGGCAAGGGTTTTTCTTTTTGCTTATCCAAATCCAAGCCAAGCACCTTGTCAAAATCCAAGATCGTCGCCAACTTATCAACCTTACTCAATTCCGATTTCAAAACTTCCTGCACTACCGCTAAGGCCTGAGGTGTATTCAAATCGTCATTAACTGCTTCTGAAAATTTATCCTTAAATTTCATATTCACAATGCCAGTTTCTAAATCTTCAACCTTAAACATCAAAGTCCGAACTTTATTCACTAAATTCATCAAACCATTATCGGCATTCTTCATTGCCTCCTCACTATATTCCATTGGCTTGCGATAATGTGTTTGCAAGGCCGCAAAACGATAAACCAAGGGATTAATATCTTTTTTAATTAAAGCATTTTCCAAAGTTAAAAAATTATCATCACTCTTCGCCATTTTCTTGCCACCAGCAATATTTAAAAAAGCATTATGTAGCCAATAGTTAAAGAACGGTTTACCCGTTGCTGCCTCAGATTGAGCAATTTCATTGGTATGATGCACATTAATATGGTCAAAACCACCGCAATGAATATCTTGATTATCTGGCAATTCAGCCATACTCATCGCCGAGCACTCTAAATGCCAACCCGGAAAGCCAACACCCCACGGACTCTCCCATTCCATTTGCCGCTTCTCATCCTTAGAAGAAAACTTCCATAGCGCAAAATCAGTCGAATTTTTCTTTTCCTCATTAATCTCCACTCGCGCGCCTTCACGCAAAGTTTCTAAGTCCAAATGTGACAGCTTATTATAATCGGGAAATTTAGCAGTATCAAAATAAATCCCATCACTAATCTTATAAGTAAAACCTTTTTCTTCAAGTATTTTTAATAAATCAATCTGCTCTTGGATATAATCAGTCGCCTTGGTAAAAATGCTTGGTTCCAAAATATTCATAAGCATCAAATCTTTCTTAAAAGCCGCCGTATAAAACTCCGCAATCTCCCAGGCTGTTTTACCCTCGCGCTGCGCCCCTTTTTCCAATTTATCTTGCCCTGTGTCACCATCACCAACCAAATGCCCCACATCAGTAATATTCATCACGTGTCGCACTTGATAGCCATTATACAACAAAACCCTCTTTAGGATATCCTCAAAGAGGTACGAGCGTAAATTGCCAAGATGGGCATAATTATAAACCGTCGGTCCGCAAGTATACAGCCCTACCACATCAGCCATAGCCTTAAATTCCTCCTTTTTCCTGGTTAAAGTATTTTGTAAATAGATTTTTTTCATAAGTTAATTCTATAATATTATTTAATTTTAAGCAAGAAAAAATAGCCACTTTTTTTCCAGGGCTATTTTTTTAAAATCAATAATCAAAGTAAATATTTACGCATTTTTAATTTTATCCATCAATCCATTTAACTCCTCATCGCTATAAAAATGAACAACGATCTGTCCACCCTTGCCGCTTCTCTTAATTTCCGCCTTAGCGCTAAAGAATTCTCTAATTGCAAATTCTTTGTCTTTGTCTAAATAATTAATCTTAACTCTGGCTTGCTTAGTGCCACCCATCTTGCGCACCTCGGTACTAGTATCGCCAACAGTTAATCCAGTGTGTAAAATTTGGCGAAATAATTTCATTTGCTTAACCTCGCCTTCGATACCAATAATGTATTTCGCATGACCTTCTGTGATTTTACCATCAATCAAGGCTAATTTTATTTCTTCCGGCAAATTCAAAAAACGTAAAGTATTGGCCACTACCGGTCTGGATTTACCGACTTTCTTAGCCACATCTTCTTGTGTCAACTTAAACTCATCAATCAGACGACGATAAGACATCGCGCAATCGATTGGATTCAAGTCTTCTCTTTGAATATTTTCAATCAAGGCTAATTCTAGTTTGTCCTGGTCAGCCACATCCTTGATAACCACGGGCACCTCCTTGAGACCGGCCAATTTTGAAGCACGCAAACGACGCTCACCGGCGATTAATTCATATTTACCGTTCTTCTTGGAGCCAACAATCAAGGGTTGAATAATACCATGCTCCCTAATAGACGCTGCTAACTCATCTAGTTTGTAATCAGTGAATTTGTGTCGAGGCTGAAAAACATTGGCAATTACCTCATCCGGACTAATCATCAGAACGCCACCATTGTAAGGAACAATCTCGTCATGCTCATCTCGAACAACTAGTGGTTGCTTCGCTGATTTTTGAGGAATAAGAGAGCCAAGCCCTCGACCCAATCCTGAGTTTGATATTGCCATATATATATTTTAAATTATTTAAATAATTATTTATTCAAGCCCAATTAATTCTCGCGCCAACTTCTCATAAGCCCTACCCCCCTTAGAGTTTGAGTCATAATGCAAAATTGAGCGACCAAAACTTGGCGCCTCGGCTAAGCGGACACTGCGCGGAATTACTGTGCGAAAAACACGATTAGGAAAATATTGATAAAGCTCTTTCATAACAGAACTAGATAAACGGTTACGACTATCAAACATAGTAATCACAGCCCCCATGATGCCCAACTCGGGTTTTAAACCGCCCTGAACCAAACCGATTGTTTCCAATAATTGACTAAGTCCTTCAAGGGCATAATATTCACTTTGAATCGGAATCAAAACCTCATCCGCAGCCACCAAACTATTCACGGTCAAAAGACCTAGTGATGGTGGTCCATCAATAATTACATAATCATATTCATCCTTAATTTCATCAAGAATTTTTTTTAAACGAAATTCACGCTCATCCATGCCAACCATTTCAATGCCAGCTCCTGCCAATGATAAAGTTGCAGGCGCAATCATATACCTGTCTTGAACCGTCCGTTTAATAATATCATAAATCGGTTTATGTCCAATTAAAGCCTCATAAATACCATGTGGCAAACCACGATGATCAATGCCAAGTCCGGAAGTGGCATTGGCTTGCGGATCTATGTCTACCAAGAGGACATTTTTGCCCAAATGTGCCAAATAAGCCCCCAGATTTACTGCAGTTGTGGTCTTACCGACTCCCCCTTTTTGATTTACAATTGAAATAATTTTACCCATTCTTACAATATTTTATACACAAGTTTATTATAACACTATTATACATTATTTTAAAATCTTTGACAATTTTTTTAAAATAGTATATATTAAAAATAATTAAAGCCGATCCGCCATGGCGGATTAGTTTTTTTTAAAAAGCCTCGGTGGCGGAACTGGTAGACGCGCGGGACTCAAAATCCCGTTCCTTTCGGGGAGTGAGAGTTCGATTCTCTCCCGAGGCACACAAAAAAAAGAGTCCTGAGATTTCAGGACTCTTTTTTATTATTCAATTTTCAGAACTATTTATCCGATGTCATCTTATGGTCAAAAAGATCCCCAATAAAAACACTTACTGCCGTCGCCACCGGAATCGACAAGATTGCACCAATAATGCCGGCAACACTAAAACCAATCATCAAAACAGAGATACTAATAATTGGGTTTAAACCAACTACTTTTTGCATTAACTTTGGCACGATAATATTATTCTCAGTCAATTGAATGATGTAGTAAAAAATCGCAACCGAAATAGCCAAAACAATACCGCCCTGCGCAAAAGCCAAAAACACAGCCGGAATTGCCGCAAAAATCGGTCCTAAATACGGAACTGATTCTGTTAAACCCGCAATTAAGGCCAGGACCAAGGCATACTTAACGCCCAACACTGACAGGCCAGCATAAACAAAAATAAAAATTATTACTGATAAAATTAATTGACCGCGCAACCACAGACCAATCTTTTTCTGCATCCTATTAATCAGGTGCATAGTATAAACCTGATATTTTTGTGGCGCCAATGACCAGACGATTTTCTTAATCGCATTTTCTTCAACCACCATATAAAAAGTAATCACCAGTGTCAAAAGAAAAGTAAATATTCCACCCACAAAACCAGAAATGGTTGAAAAGACACCACTCGTCGCATCTTGCACCGAGCCGATAGTGGCAAAATTATCTTTGATATAGGCTATCATGTTGGCAGCGGAAAGATCCTTGAAGACCGAAACTAAAATGGCCGCTTTTTCACCGATATAAGCTTTAAACTCGCCCGCAAACGGCATATTATTAGACAAGTCGGTAATTTCATTGACAATCGGCGGAATAATAAGATAAATCGACATTGCAAATACGCCAAAAACAGCCAGATACACCAATAAGACACCAACGCCTCGCGGAATTTTCTTATGATGCATCCAGTCTACCCAGGGATCAAAGGCTGAGGCTAGAATCAAAGAGATAAACAAAACTGCTAAAATATCCTTAACTAAATACAAAAAATAAAATAACACAAAAATCAAAATAACCTTAATTACGGTCATACTTTTGATGTTTATAAAAAGTTGATTTTTTTCGTCCATATTATTATTTTCGGTTGAGCAATCTTTATATTACCAACCACACAAAAGCCCTGCGGCTTTTTTAATATTAAACTCCTAATTCATTTATGACTACAAATTTTTTGCTCTCTAAAACTTCATACAAAAATACATCAGTTACTTCGCGACGATATTTAAATTCACGCTCCTCCATGCAAGTATAATTAATTTCTCGATCCAACTCTTTTTCCAAATCCTCAACCAGCTTTTCAACCTTTGGTTTATTTACTTTTCCGACTAACAGCAAATCAACTTTTGCAGCCTTGTTGCCAACAAAAAAACCAGACATGACCAACAACTTAATACTACCGGTTTTTTTCAAGCTATTAATAAAGTCCTCCTCGTATAAAACTTGCGCCTTCATTATTAACGCCTTCAGCTCCTCGAACAAAATGAATTGCCTGTTTATCCGAAAAGATTTTTCCACTTTTTTAATTTTAACTGATTCTTCTTTCTCTTTACGTTCCTTGGCCTCTTTTTCTTTTTTCAAATTTTCTCTTTGCATCTCCTGCACTAACATATTTTCAGGATATAATTCCTCACCAATATCAATAGTTCTTCTTTCGTCATTTTTTTCACCAGACGTCAAAAGGCCAAATTTTTCTAAATTCTCAAGCTCCTTTATCACCAAAAGCAATTGCAATCCAAAATCTTTAGCCAACTGCTTGGCAAAAAAACCCTTGTCTGGGCTGGATAAAAATATTTTTAAAATTTTAACTCTTAAATTTGAACCAAATAATTTTTCTAACATAACTAATTTTCTATTATATATTATTTATCCTCCTTGATATTTCTATACCTTTTATAGTATAATATTATTAGAATTAAGTCAAAATTTTAAATAGGAAAATCGATGTACAACAAAATCGCCCAATTCTCTCTATCCTCCAAAAAAGCAAACAATATTAACGATATTTTTGTCGCTCAGCCTGATTTTAATATTGAAAAAATTGCCGGAAAACTGTTTATCGTCATGGAAATTGACACTACTTACAAAAATACGCCCAAAATAATCAATTTCTTAAATAATACGATTAATAGTAATTATTATCAAAATGAAAAAATAATCCTCAGGGAAAAAATAAGCACACTCAAAATAGAGCACATTTTTGAGGCCTCTCTTACCAAAACCAACAAACAATTTACCGAATTTCTAGAACGAGAAAAAATAGATTTTGATTTCGACACTATTAATGCCACGGTTGGCGTTATTCATGAAAATGACATTCATTTTGCCAACACGGGCAAAAACAAAATTCTCCTTGTTTACAAAAATCTCAAAAAAGAAAAAGAAAGCCCACTTATAAGCGAGGCCAAAAAAGAGGAATATAAAATATCCGAAGTCTCCAAGCACATCATTAGAAGTAAAGATGACGAGGAGAATAATGAAAAATTATTCTCTAATGTTATTAGTGGTAAAATACCAGCAAGAGGCAATCTCATTGTCTGCAATGAAGCTTTGCCGGAATATTTTTCCAATAAACAACTTATTGACACGGTCGCCACGCTGCCGCCAGTTCCAGCTGTTACTCAAATCAAAAACTATCTCAGCGCTCTCAATGTGTATACTTCATTTTATGGCATAATTATCAAAAACACTTCTCTTGATCCAGAAGAGCCTCGTCCAAGCACTAGATTAATGCCCAATACCAATAACTCGATTAGTCAACTCAATAAAACCGAAAATGAAACGGAGGGCCTCTTGTCCCCTGGCAACATATTCAGTCAAATAAAATTACCAACCGCGCTTAATCTTTTTTTAAATAGACGAAAATCTAGCTCAAGCGCTAACCACATCTTACTCAAAGACAAAATCTTTTTCAGAAAGAAAAATTTCACCATCCTTAAAAAATTATGGGACTACGTAAAAAACTTCTTTATCTACACTGGTCATCTTATTACCCATCTGACTAAAAATTTATTTAACAATGACAAGCCGAAGAAATTAATTAAACAAATTGCCATTTTTTTCAAAGTCCTAAATATTAAGAATAAAATTCTATTAGCCTTATTCTTCTTTTTTATCGCGCTCTTTGTTTCTAATTCCATCTACCTAAAAACCAAAAATCAAAAACAAGAGGCGCAAATTGATTATAAAATTCTTACCGCCGAAATCGAACAAAAACAAAATCAAATTGACGCAACCCTTTTATACAACAACGACAACGGCGCCAAAAAACTTTTCTCCGAGCTTGAAGTCCTGATTGGCCAATTACCGCAAAAGTCACCCGAAGACAACCAAAACTACCTAAAATTTAAAACCAAGATTGATGCACAAATGGAAAAAATTCGCAAAATAACCAAGATTGATAAACCAGTGGAGATTGCCAATTTTAGTAAGCTCAACGCCAATGCCCAGACCAAAAATATCACTTTTGTGCCTGATGATAAGCAGGGAATAATTTATGGCACTGATCCAATTCAAAAATCGATCTATACTATTAATGTCAAAGAAAATTCAGCCACTATTTTCACACCCAAAGAATCAATTAACATCCTTAATCTTTTATCCCCCTCCAAAAATGGTGAAAATTTAATTTACTACTTAAATGACAAAAGCATCATCGAGTTTGACCCAGGCAAAAACACACTGAGTGAAATTGCCATCGAGGAAAAAGCTTTGGATAATCTCGTCTCCGCCGAGGCCTACGGTGATAAAATGTATTTATTTAATAAAAATGGCGAAATAATCAGATACACCAAAAAAGGCAAAACCTTTGCCTCGGCCTATCTTTGGAATCAAAACAATACTGCCGATCTCAAAGATGCCATCGGCATTAGCATTGAAGGCAACATCTTTGCTCTCAGCGCGACTGGTTCCATTATCAAGTTAGCCCGTGGCGAAAAAGTTGATTTCCCCCTTGAACAAATCGATCCTCCGTTTAGCAATCCAACCAAAATCTACGCTTCGCCAAGTCTTAAATTTCTCTATATCCTCGAACCAAGCCAAAAAAGACTGGCCGTCTTTGACAAGGACGGAAAATTCCTCGCTCAATACAAATTTGACTCATTGGAAAATGTTGCAGACTTTGCTATTGATGAAAAAAATAAAAAATTATATCTTCTAAATAATAACTCTGTATTCAGCGCTACTACTAATCATTTTTAGAAAACACTGTCTTGGATATAAAAAAATACGACTTGCATAAGTCGTATTTTTTATTTTCAAAATTATTTTCTCGCCAATTCAACCGCATTTTGAATGCGATAATAATTAATCCCAACATCTGCAATCCATTTATCAACACTTTCCGGACTGTGCCCCGCACAGGTACTGCCACATTTCCAGGAAATCATCTGCTCTGGTGTTCGCGCGCCTTGTTTTACGATTCTAGCAATCCGATCACCAACCACTTGAATAGCATGATCCGGGTTATCAAAACAAGAATAGCCACTCTTAGTTGTATTTTCCCTACCTCTATATCCCCAATAATTAAAACACTCTTTCCCGTCTTTTTTCGGTGAAAATTTTCCAAACTTACTTTCCTTCATGGCAATGCCAACAATAAAGGCCGCTGTCGTTTCATCACGATTAGCAATAGCGTCGGTCATTTTTTCCATGGGCGTGCCTTTTATAATTTTACTTATGTTGTTGTGCAAAATCTGATTAGCGATTTTTTTCTTCACTGGTTGCATTACAAAAAGTTTACGCGGATTCACTACATTCTTATATAATATCGCTGAACACATTTTTTCTGCATTAACACCTTCATTCAATGACAAAGCTGGAAAGAAAGGCACGGACGGATTTATCAAAAACAAAGCAAACAAAGCAGCCAACAAAAGTTTCTTTTTGTTGAACGGTTTTTTGGGAGCACTAACTAGAGCTACTCTAGCCGCCACCATCTTTTTATGACGTTTTTTCTTCCGAGACTTCTCCGCCTCCTCCAACCTCCTTAATTTGAGTTTTTTCTTATTAGAATTTGAATCTTTTTTCATTATTTTCGAAAATTTCTAAAACAAAAAGAATAGCCTTCGGCTACTCTAACATAAACGCATCTTAGCAGTTCAAGCCAAACTTGTCAATGCTAAACAAAAAAATAAGGCTAATTTTAGCCTTATTTTATTTGAAGAGCTTGAATTATTCCAGTTATTCTTCACTCATTGTTATCAAAATGTATCTTGCTACTAAATTTTACTTAACCAGTTGTTCCGCATGATCACAAACGCCATTGTTATTAGTATCAGCAAAACCAACACTATCACCAGCACCCTTGTGCATCGCGCAACCACCGCCGGTGTGACCAGCACCATTATTCATGCCGCAGCCACCGCTACGATTACCACGTCCTTGTCCTAAACCAAGTTCTGTGCGAATTTTTTGTGCTTCGCCATATTCACCATCAACCATTAATTGGTGCATTTTGTTGAATTGGTCAAAGTTTTTCTCAGTCACCACTTCTGATGCCCGACCGCCTTTACTGCCCATAGCTTCGCGCCATGCGCCATAATTATTAGACGCAGCGTAAACTACAGTCACAGCTGAAACAGCTAAGATAGCCATGCCTAAACCGATAAAAAGATGTGTTTTGTTCATATTATTGTTTCGCCACGCCATAGTTTTGGCGATGGCGGGTATTTAATAAATAAAAGCGAAAGTTAAGCCTTTCATTCTTATTACGCAAGCCTTATTATTTTTCTTTCACTATTTCATCATTTGACACGCTCCAGCGCTCTCCATTACAGCACAACCACCAGACATCAACCACGGACGTACCTCTTGAACAATAAAATTATTTCCATCCATAGTTCCAATTAATTTAACTCTTAAATTAATTTCAGCCCGCAGATCATGTCGCCATAAGGCTTTACTTGCATCAACTGTCCAAGTCCGTCCATCAAAATCCTGAAAACTAAAATTATTATCATCTTGAATCTTAATTATTTCACCCGCCAATAAGCCTTCATTCGGCCGTTGCCACATATCTTTCATATAGGCCTCCCTGTTTTGATATAATGGCGAAGCGCTAAAAAAACTATCCATACGCTGACTAGCACCAAAATAATTCAGCGACCCGCCTAGAATTAATCCCAATAATAGTAAACTTAAAGTAATTTTCAAAACTGAATAACGATAGCCACGGCCGATATTACGAAAATCGAATAAAGCCAAACCACCGCCAATAATAATCACGCTTAATAATAACAATGGCATTCGTCCAAAAAATAAACCAAACCCAAGACGACCGCCATGCACCCATGGACCATCAGACCAAAAATACCATAGCAAACCAAGAGCTGAAATTATCAGCAAAATAAACAACCCTAGTCCAATCCACTGTCCACTATCACGCAAACGAAATTGCCAAATCGGCAAAGGTTTAATCTGTTCTTTTTTAATTTTATTTAAAACTTTGTCTGAAATTGTATTCATAATATTAATTTAGTAATTCACCTTCAATAATTTTCGCAAATTGTTTCTTCGCCCGATTAACCAAGGTTGCAATCGTCCCCATCGGTTTTTTTAAAATATCAGACATTTCGCTATAATCTTTTTCTTCAAAATATTTCAAAATCAAAACCTCCCGATATTTAGAATCTAATTGCTCCAAAATAATATTTATTTTCTTTTGCAAAAGCTCTTGATCAATTTGTTTACCTGGGCAATTATCGCGTGCCATTTCTTGCCACGGTGCCAAGTCTGATAATTCCACCGTCGGCCGCACGTTAACCTTGCGAAAGGCACTGATAGTCTGATTGTGTGCAATCCGGTACAACCAAGAGGAAAATTTCAAATCTTTATTAAAATCATTTAGATGTAAATAGGCATTTAAAAAAACCTCCTGCAAAACATCCTCGGCATCCGTGGAATTACTACCAAGCCGAACAACATAACGCCGCAAAGCCTCAGTATAACGATTAACCAAACAAGCATAATAATCAGAATTGGCTAAAACAAGCTCAACTAATGCCTCGTCGGAGTATTTTTGACATTCATTTTCCGTAATCATAATTAAAGTATAGCACAATTAGTACGCATGTTAAGCAATTTTTCTTTCAAATTATATGTTAATTAATAAACACCCGGATTATATTTTAAATATTCAACTTGACAGATATTTTCATTATGATACTATATCAATAGTCATTGATATACTTTAATCAAAAAATTGTATTTTATTAATTTAAAAACTCACTATGAAAAGAAAAATTATTCAAATTGATGAAGAACTATGTAACGGCTGTGGTGCTTGTACACACGTCTGCGCCGAGGCAGCTCTAGAAATCGTTAACGGCAAAGCAAAACTTGTTCGAGATTTTTTTTGCGACGGTATGGGGGCATGTTTAGATGTTTGCCCGGTTGACGCCTTGAAAGTCGTCGAAAAAGACACAGACGCTTATGACGTAGAAAAAACCGCCGAACATGTGCGCAAGGCTCGCGGCGAGGAAGCGGTAAAAAATGTTCACGGTTATCAAGCTGAGGATGAAAAGGAAATTGCGGGAGCGCCGATGGCCTGCGGTTGTTCTGGTTCAATGATGCGTGATTTTTCAGATACTCCCCCACCTAGTCCTAATAATATTGAACAGACTAGCGCTGTCTCCGAACTAAGGCAATGGCCTGTTCAACTTCACTTAGTCAGCCCGGCGGCTCCTTATTTCAAGGATGCTGATTTATTGATCTCTGCTGATTGTGTGCCCTTTGCTTATGCGAATTTTCATAATAAATTTCTAAAAAACAAAAAACTCATCATGTTCTGCCCCAAACTTGATAGCGGGCAAGAAGAGTATGTAGAAAAACTGACTGAATTATTCCAAACACAAAATATCCGTTCCGTAACCTTGGTCCGCATGGAAGTGCCCTGCTGTGGTGGAGTTGAATATCTTGTCACCGAAGCCATCAAAAGAGCAGGCGTTAATGTAATCATCAAAGACTACACTATCTCTATCAGAGGTGAAGTTGTTTAAACTTATGAAATTAACTTGTTGTGATTTAGCTCAAAAAAAAATAAAACTTAAAACTGCTGTAAAATTTTTAAAGGTTATATCCGATGAGAATCGCCTAAATATTTTACGCATTTTAAGAGACAAAGAATTAAGCGTCAGTGAAATCTGGCAATATTTAGACTTGTCACAAAATCTCGTTTCACATCATCTAAAAGTATTAAAAGATTTTGGCCTGGTCGATTCCCAAAAAAACGGCATGAAAGTTATTTATTCCTTAAACTTAAGCAATGCCAAAAGATATAAAGCTTTATTAATTAATTTTATATAAAAACCTACTCAATAATTAATCAATTGATAACACGGTTGCTAACCTAAAAAATATGTTAAAAGTTAATTCCGCTGAAATTTATAAATTTGCCGACATGGTCGGCTATCAAGACGGCTCGATTGTTAGTCGCGAGATTATCCAAAAACCAAGTGGCACTATTACTGTCTTTGCCTTTGGCGCTGGTCAAGGATTAAGTGAACACATTGCCCCCTTTGACGCACTCGTCTACATCCTCGATGGACAAGCCGAGGTTATGATTGACGGAAAAATGTCTGAAGTTGGTCAAGGTGAAATGATAATTTTACCAGTCAATGTTATTCACGCCCTTAAAGCCGTTCAAAAATTTAAAATGGCCCTGATAATGATTCGCTAAAAAAATATACCAATGACAACAAAAAAACCACTTTGAAATAATTACAAAGTGGTTTTTTATACGCCCCTAGACGGGGGTTCTTCTTGGTTCATGTTAGTATTGTTCGGTTATGTTTCCGTCAGTCTTGTTTACCAATTCATATCTCTTGAAAAGATAAACGCTAATAACAGTTCCTACAGCACAACCAGCCGCATAAATAAAGGCGATTCGCCAATTACTTATGTCACCAACAATTTGCTGTAAAACATAATACCAAATAAGTACATTAACCATAGTGATTGCACCGGATGCCAAGACTTGAGTCTTTGTCACAACTTTTGTCCAAGCCGTCACTATCACCATTTCGATAACGCCGATAAAAAATAGTGTCATATGGTTAAAACAGTTTAATTAAGTTTTTTTTATAAAAGTTCGACCTTTCTTTTATCAATAAACAAAAAACGTCCCAGGCCATTAAAGCTGAAACGCTTCTGATTAAGATATTTGCATTATAAAACATTTCCACGCTGTCGTCAATTTATAAGTCAAGAAACCAAACAAAACTGCAAAATGTTGATATTATTTTACCAATATTAAATAAATATTATTTCAAAATAAAATTGAAAAGATAACCAGTAAAAATAATGCCCACCCCAACCGTGCTGGCAAAAATAACAATAAGTCTCGTCCTCATCACCTTTTTTAAAATCATAAATTCCGGCAAAGACAGAGCGGTCACCGCCATCATAAAAGCAAGGGTCGTGCCCATGCTTACACCCTTTTCAGTTAAGGCACTAACAAGCGGAATCACGCCAGCCGCGTTAGAGTACAGCGGAATACCAATTAAAGTTGCCAAGGGCACGGCATACCACTTATCTGATCCGGCATATTGCGCTAGAAAATCTGTCGGCACATAGCCGTGAATCCAAGCCCCCAAACCAATACCAATGATAATATACGGCCAAACTTTTTTAACAATATCAAGTGTATAATCCCAAGAGAACTCTCGTCGCTCCTTGGTGGTCATCTTCATCAGGGGCATAACATTCGCCTGCGCTCTATTTTTGTTAATAAAATCTGCCAATAAATGCTCAACATTAAAAAAACCGATTGCCAGACCGGAAAAAATCGCGATCATCAGACCACTAACAATATAAATCACTGCAATCTTCCAGCCAAACATCCCCATCAATAAAACCAAGGCCACTTCATTAATCATTGGCGATGATACTAGAAAAGAAAAAGTCACACCTAACGGCACGCCAGCTTCCACAAAACCAAGAAACAACGGCACAGCGCTACACGAACAAAAGGGCGTGATAATGCCAAACAAAGACGCCAACACGTGACCGAAATATTTATTTTTGTGCGACAAAATGCCCCGGATCTTTTCTGGCGGTAAGTAGGTACGGAGAAACGACACGGCATAGATAATCACCACCAAGAGTAAAAAAACTTTAATAACATCAAAAATGAAATAATCGATTACTTCACCAACATGCGTTTCTGGATCAAGACTTAATAAACTGAATGAAATCCAATCAGCTAATAATTGCACTGGATAAAAAATACTCATAAATTTACCATCTATCATTGCCGCAAGCGCAAGTGCCAATACGGACGTCCGGCTTTTTCTTTTTATTCGAACCCAGTAGCTCTTTTATTTTTTCCAAACTTGGAAATTGTCCAGCCGTAATCACCTTACCATCTATTACCAAAACCGGGCTCGACATCACACCCAAGGCGAGAATTTTTTCCATGTCATTTATATACTCAACTTCAACCTCGAGATTAAGTTCAATAGCCGCTTGCCTAGTGCGTTCATACAGTTTTTTACAGGTCGGACAACCAGTGCCCAAAACTTGAATGTTCATAGTTTTACTTGATTAATTTATTAAATAATAGCTTGTATTCTTTTAAGACTTTTTTATTAACGCTATAACGAATAAAATTCCCCTCTCGCTTCTCAGTCACTAAACCGACTTTCTTCATCTGCCCCAGATGGTGCGAAGTTAATTTTTGCGAAATCCCAATATCAGCAAAAATATCCGAAACACATCGAGGTTTATCTTCAAGGATACACAAAATTCGAAGGCGATTCTTGTCAGCAATGATTTTCAAAAAATCATATACTCGACTCACCTCTTTTTCTTCTGTCGTATTTTTTGTGCAACACTTGAACTCCATAAAAAAACTATACTAATTTATATTAGTATAGTAGCAAAATTATATTTAAGCGTCAAGTTGTTGTCAATCCATAATCCATATTTGAAAAAATTAGTTACTTGATATGTGCTTAATATATCAAGAATTAATCAATGAATCTGAATTTATATAAAAAATCACTTCCTCAATTTTGTCTGAATATTACTAAATTCCAAACCGAAATATTTCATCATCTCAACAGCCGTTTAAAATGTCTGAATTATAAGTTGAGCTAGGAAAATTATATAACAAAGGTTAATTTGCAAATAAAAAAGCCTTTTGGTTTCATCCAAAAGGCTTTATTAGTTTCGGAAAAAAATGCAGTTATTTGCAATAAAAAAATACTCCGCTTGAGTAAACTTATTGCAACTACCTTGTCCGCCTTATTAATGAAAATCGGGATCAGCATCTTCATCGTCTTCGTGTTTAAGCCGCGCTTGAAGATTTTCCAAAATTACCGCTGGATCATCACTTTCTACGGCCATTTTTTTAAGCGATATGCCTACCCTTTCAAAATTACTCTCAATTGACTTGGGTCTCGGCCCCTCGATCATATGAAGCTCATATCCGAAGCGACCAGGCATAAAAACAACCTTTAATAAAGATAAACAGCTGACTCCATTATTCATTTCGCGCCTCCTTTTTATTTTTAAAAAAGAACTACACCATTTATCAATATTCACAAAAAAAATACTGCAAATATCTTATTCACAGTATAGCATATTTTATTTACTATGTTTATACACCTAAACCAAGACGCATTCTAACCTCTTGCGAGGGACGTAATAACAAGTAAGCCAAAAGTATTTAGAAAAAATGACACCACGACAAACTGCCAACGCTTTATCTTGCTCAACCCCATTAGACTGATACCAATTTCATCTGGAAAGGGTGAGGCGATTATAACTGCGCCAATAATCGGCATTAGCCAAATAAAATATTGTGAATTATAAACTCGCAAAAACAACGGTCTTTTAAAGAAACTAAAAAGGGGTTTTATTTCGTCAAAAAAGCCGTCTCTTAAAAAGCTGAAGATCAAAGCATCACCTATAACTGCACCCAGGCCGGCAAAGACGGCTACCTCCCAAGGATTTAATGTCTGGGCTAAATAATAAACAACCAAAGCGGATGGCACAACTGTAAACGTTGAAACAAAAAAAACGCCGGCGATAAGGGCACCAAAATAACCCCATTCCCCTAACTTACCAACCACCTCTTTCATAAGAACTGAGTCTGCCGCAAAGTACAAAATTATTAAACTAAGTACGAGAAAAAACGTATTTTTATATTTCCATTTCATATTTTAAGCTTTATTAAATAAACTTTTTATGCTACTAAAAAATTGAACCAACCTGTCACTTCACAATCAGCCACATGACAGTTTCAAATAACTCGCTAAATATATCAAACAAGAATATATATACATTTTAGCACACATTGATCGTTTAAACAATTGTATTATAAACAAATTTAATCATCTTATAGCCTTCTCTGGATTAGCATCCCTCGCGTGTTCAGTAATGGCAATAAACTCATTTTTCATATTTTTTAATATTATTATTTTCTTTTATTATATCACAAATACCATTTCTCGTCAGATAAATAAAAAGCGACCTTTAGCGGTCGCCTTTGTTAATTTTTTTTATGATATTCAATTTTTATTCAGCCGTTGTTTCCTTGCTGGATTGAGTTGCAGCTGCTGCTGCTTTACCAGCGGCTGAGATTGTCACCGTATCGCGATTATCCCGCGTAACCGGCCCTTGCTGTGCTTCCTTATCAGGACCCATTTGTTTTGCATAAGCATTTGTGACCAAACCGACTGTATTAGCAGCAATTAAACCCACATCCATGGCAAATCTCCTTTAAGTTAACTTAATAATGAACGATTTTTACATCGTACTGTAATTTACAGCGATTGTCAAGCCATTACAAAATAGCTAATTCTAAATAAAGCATTTGTAAATGAAGATTATGTAATAAAAAAGCACAATTTTTACAATAAAATTGCGCAAAAAATAAGGCTAAAATTTGCCTTATTTTTTTTATACATATAGCACTATACCAATTCTTACATCTTTATTTCTTCTCATTAATCATCTCCTTAATCAACTGCACAATCCCTTCTATGTCCAGACCACTCCTCCAGAGAGCCAAAGTTTTTTCTCTGTATTTTTTATGAACATCCCACCCTGGTTCCCAGATATCAGAAAAAACATCCTGATTTATAACAGTAATCACTTCCTTAATTTCCTCAAAATCATCATGACTACACCCTATTTTTTTACAAAAATCATAGTAATATTTTCTAAAAATATAGTGTGCCGATTCATGAACAATAACTCCCTTAATCTTTTCGCGGTTTGTAAAATTCATTGAAATGGAAATATGTCCAGATGGATAACCATCCATTGAATACGGGCTCGTATTCACAAAACACTTTACATCATTAGGGAATTCGATCTTATAAATCTTTTTAATACCCGCCATAAAATCATCACCCATTTCATCCCAAACCTCCCTATATAATACTGCTCTTTCCCGCGCCTTCACTGTACCCCTATCAGTTATATGATATTCCTGTGGAAAAAAATGACCAAAAAGCACACCAGCTTTTATTATTCGCTGCCAACACTCTTCATCGATTTGTTTATTGTATGTAAAATTAAACATATTATTTAAAAAAGGGGCGCGTAATTTCTTACCGCCCCCACGTTCACGCCCAAAGGCCTATTCTTCGCAATCGTCCCCGCCGCCCTCGCAAACGCAGATGTTTTCATCGTTGTGCAATGACTTGTGTCCGACTATCGGACTTGTAGGAGCTAATTGCTCCCCCTTAAACAGTTTTTGATACAAGTCTTGTGCCTTCATTTCATACTCCTCCTTCATTATTTATTGTTGCCAAGAAGCTCTGAAGCTTCCCGGTAAAGCCAATGGATTCTGCAGCCACCGCCACAGAATTTCCACTGAGAACAATTGACACACTTTTCATGCGGACAACTCGAAACTGCCGCATAAAAATCTCTAACATCTTCTTTTTTTCTAAAGAGCAAGAATTCTTCAGCCGTTTTAAAATCACCCCCCATTTCTCCAAGTGGGTTATCGCAAAATTGATTGCATGGTAACAATCGGCCTCTCGTGTCTAATATTATACCACTACCCCTAAACATTTGGCAACCGGAAATCAATTGTTTTTTATTCGCCAACTCATCAATAAAGGCAGGCGGAAAAAGACAGAACGGCAGCGTAATTTTTACCGTGGTCTTCATTCCACAAGTATCTACCTTTGGGTAAATCTTGCAAAAGAAATCAGCCATTTCTTGCGGAGAAGCTGATCCAGAAAACTGTGCTTCGTTATTAAGGATAACCGGACGCTCCATATCAAGGGCAAGTCTTTTTGCTCCACTCTTGACTACAGCCCCCAACAACTCATCGAATTCATTAAACATGCTCCCGCAAACTGTCACCGAAATCTTATGTGACACTCCTGACTCCTCTATGTTCGCGATTGCTTCCATAACATCATTAAAAACATCGACTCCGGTCAACCTACGATACTGCTCACCACTGCCAGCCTTAAACGATGTTGTAATTCCATCAATACCCGCCGTCAAGGCTGCCCGCAGAAACTGCTTATCCGCCAGTCTTACCGCATTTGTAACCAAAACAGGTCTCATGCCGGCTTCACGTATAAGACCAACAATCTCAAGAAATTGAGGATGAATCGTTGGTTCGCCACCAATCAATATAATGTTTTTTAGGGAAAGCTCCTTGAAAAGCTTTATTGCCTGAATAACTGTACCCAGGCTCATATCCTCCCTAGAAGAAAAATTCATCGTTCTCCCGTAACACCATTTGCAGCGCATATTGCACGCCCTATTTATTGTCAACCAAGCAGTCGTAAAATTCACAGTACACCCTCCTTTTTTTATAATTTTAAAAGTACGAATCAATCAGAAATTACCATCCTTTACCAAGTATGTCAATAAAAAAAAGACAAAATTAACAGCTTCTTGCTGAACATAAAAAAATGACTAATTTTAGCCATATTTTTTACATAATATTCCACCCCGACAAACGCTAGTGTTTATTCTGCATGAAAGTATTATTTATACCAATTCTTCCATCTCAATTTCAAGCTCTAATAACTTATCTTCTTGATAATAAATAGAATCCTTAAGCTGTTTCATTCTAACATCCCTTTCCCGGTCAAATTTAAAATTATCAGCTTCGTATTCTGCGAGCAATTTCTGTTCCAGGGCTTTGTCATATTCAATACCCTTCTCAATCTTGCCCAGTTCTTTTTTTAATTCCTTTCTTTTTTCCTGTTTCGCCTTGCGCGCCTCTTTGTCGTCTTCCCTGATTGCTTGTTGCTCAGCACTTTGATTGGGGGCGCCAAGACCGGCTTTCATGTAAAGCTCGTGCAGATAATCATCGTATTTCAGTTTACTAAATTTCACAACACCCTCGCCCACTTCAATAATCTTGTCAGCCACGGCGTGAATAAATTCTCGATTATGACTAATGAATAAAATTGTCGCCTTACTCTTACTTAAGGCGTCAGCCAAAGTGGTGACGGTTTCGAAATCCAAGTGATTAGTCGGTTCGTCCAGTAATAAAACATTACACTCCTGCAAAAGAATACCGGCGATGCATAGGCGTGCTTTTTCACCGCCCGAAAGCATGGCAATTGTTTTCTTAATATCATCACCGTAAAACAAAAAATTACCGGCAATGCGATAGACATCCTCAATATTTGAGCTGACTCCAGCTTGCCGTTCCAAATACTCACCCACCTGTTCACGAGGATTCATTCCACTTGTCACATGTTGGTCATAGTAAGCAATTTTCGTTTTATATGCCCAGGCAAATTCACCTGACAGGACAGGTAGCTCGCCATTCAAGGTTTTTAAAAAAGTGGTTTTACCTTGACCATTGTCGCCCAAGACTGCCACGTGATCACCACGACGAATATCGAGTGCGGAAATGTCGGCGATTTTTTTACCCGCGTAACCAATGCTCAAACTATCCAAATTAAAAGCAAAGCCACTCTTGTTAGCCACATCCGGAATAACAATCTGCGCTGTCTTTAAAGACTGCCGAATTGAAACTTCGGACAAGCGCTTCAACTGCTTCATTTTTGACTGCGCCATTGACGCCTTGGAAGCCTGGTATTTGAATCGATCAACAAAATCCTGCAACTGTTTTTTCTGTGCCTTTATTTTCTTATTATATTTCTCATCTGTCTTATCTTTTAATTCTTTTTGTGCCAAGTAGGCATCAAGCGAACATGGAAAAAAATACAGCTTACCCTGATCCACCTCCAAAGTTTTATCACAAGTCGAGCGCAAAAACTCCCGGTCATGCGAGATGACCATATACGAACCGTTATAAGTTTTCAAAAATTCTTCCAAAAGCAAGAGCGTGCTCAAGTCCAAATGGTTGGTCGGCTCATCGAGCAACAAAAGATTCGGATCCCGCAACAACATCGCTGTCAATTTGACCCGCATTCGATAGCCACCCGAGAGCGCACTAATCTTGCTATCCAATAATTCATTCTTCAAGCGAAAGGCTCCTGCCACCTTCGCACACTCCCAAGTCTCCTTACCACTATCCCGTTCCAAAAAGCCAATGACTGTATCAGTATCCAAAAACTTCTCCTGTTGCTCTAAGTACCCAATCCGCGTCCCATCAAACACGGCAATCTCCCCACTATCAATCTTCTCCTCCCCCAACAACATTTTAAACAAGGTGGTCTTCCCCGCCCCATTTCGCCCAATAATCCCAATCCGCTGTTTTTTGGCCACATAAAAAGTAGCCTCATCAAAAATGACATGAGGCCCGAAAGATTTTGAGATTTTGTTAATATTTATTAATCCGGACATATTATTTTATTTTTATTATTCTTAATAGTTATTATATTTCATTGTTTCAATAAACACAATTAAAATAAAAAAGGCTAAAATGGTCTTATTTTCATTATTTGCCAAATCATTGGCAATGTTAAAACCAAAAGAAAAGCTGTTGCACAATAAGTTATGCAACAGCCAATTTGTTCAAGGAATTTTTAACTATTCCCACGTTGATGCTATTTTTTCCCATTCCTCTTTTGTAGGCTCAGGAGCAATAGTCTTTACTCCATTTTCGTCGAACCTGACAAAGCTCATGTTCATCTTAACCCCAGGACCAGACTTTCCATTCATATTGATATGCGTGTCCAAATTCCTGGGATACCAATTGCCGTCCAAGTCCTTTACCAGGTGAACGTTTGCCAAAAAGCCATGTCTCTTCTTTGTTTCAAGAATTTCCAGTTGACCGTAAGTATCTACGCTCAAGAAGTCGCCACAGTCCGTGGAATCAACCGTCACACCGGCAAAGCGAACTTTTTGATTCAGTACTTCTTCAATGTGCTGTTGCGAAATTGACATTGCCAAACATCTTGAATCCGTAATTCTCATTTTCGTTGCCATTGTCGACTCTCCTTTTGTTTGAAAAAGATTGATGAAATATCAACTACTATCGTTAGGATAGTATTGCTACTATAGCATAGAATTAATTATTTGTCAATGTTAGACAGGAAATATTCCATGGTAAATTCTGTGAAACAAAAAATAAGGCTAAATTAGCCTTATTTTTAATTTATATCAAACCTCTCGGGAGAAAATCACGCCCCAAAAATTACCATTCCAGACTGCCGGTCGAATACTCTTTTACGGTTGCTTCAAAGAAATTACTTTCCGTCATATTCCCCTGGGTAAATTCATCCAACCAGGTAAAGGGATTTTCTGTGTTCCACTTTTTTGGTAAGCCCAAAGATTTTAAACGCAGGTCGCCAATAAAATAAAGATAGTCGGTTAAATTATTTTTATTCAAGCCCAGGATGCCATCATTGATGCACGACAAGCCCCAGCTCAATTCATGTTCAATAGCACCCTCGATATTTTTAATGATACGCTCTTGAAATTCCGCTGTCCACAACTCGGGCTGCTCCTGCTTGATGGTGCTGACAATGTTAATAAACAACTTCAAATGCATATCCTCGTCGCGGTTAATAAATTGGATCATTTGGGCGCTACCCGGCATTTTATTATTTCGTCTCAAGACGTAAAAATTCAAAAAAGCGCTGTAAAAATATATTCCCTCTAAAATGACATTACCAACACACGCCTCCAAGAAGGCCTGGTCGCTTTCCAAGGTGCCCGTCGTAAAACTGCGATCACCGATTTTATTAATCGCCGCCAAGACATATTGATTTTTGGTATATAATTCTTTGTCCACTTTATACATCCCATAAATTTCATCCGGATCAAAACCCAGCGCCTCGATCATCGTGGCATAGCTATGCACATGCAATGCCTCCTCGTAGGCCTGGCGCACCACCGCCAAGGTCACCTCTGGCGATGTAATTTGATTAATAATATTAGTCGTCAAATTGGCGGTTTGAATGCCGTCCAGGTTTGAAACAAAAGCCAAGCTTCGCTTATAAACCCGTCGTTCATTTTCTGTTAAAAAATCCGGTTTTTTCCACTGCTCGATATCTTCTTGCAGATTCACTTCTTGTGGCACCCAATTATTTTTGAGCATCGTCTTAAAGATTTCATCGGCGAAAGGATGTTTTAGTGGAGCGACTTGCATCAAGCCATCGTCTTCACCGTTAATGACGCGCCGTTTGTTTATCACTTCGGCGTTTGAAAGATTGTTCATATTTATTTTATTCTTAATTTTATTAATATTTCTATTGACAAGCCTCACAATCTGGATTGTCAATCAGACAAGCCTTCGGGGCAGCGACTAGATTGTCGCCACCAGAGGCCTCCGGCGCACCCGCTTCAGTCGCAGGCATTTCGATGGTTTTAGTTATTTGTGACGCTGCCAAAGTGCGCAAATAGTAAGTCGTCTTCAAACCAGTCTTCCAGGCATCGATATAAATATCACTTAATATTTTACCACTACTTGTCGTCACAAAAATATTTGTCGACGCACTCTGGTCAATCCATTTGCCACGGTAAGCGGCGGCGCGCACCACCCAGTGAGGCTCGATTTCAAAAGTTTCGCGATACTTGTTTTTTAATCTTTCGGGAATGACCGGAATATTTGCAATCGAGCCATTGTCATATTTTATCGCTTCAAGAATTTGCTTATTCCAAAGATTTTCCGCCATCAAATCATCCACCAGATATTTATTCAGCACCAAAAAACTACCAGACATATTTTCTTTGCTGTAAATATTTTTGAAAATCGGTTCCACGCACGGAATCGCACCAGCAATATTTGAAATTGTGGCCGTTGGCGCAATCGCCAAACAATTTGAATTACGCATGCCTTGTCGACTTATTTTGTCGCGCAAGCCCGCCCAATCCAGTGTATAATTTTTATCAATCGCGAGCGGAACATTTCTTTCTGCCTCAAGTAGACCCAAGGTGTCAATCGGCAATAATCCCCGACTCCATTTGCTACCCGGATAGGATTGATAAACTCCCCGCTCCTTGGCTAAGTCTGAACTCGCTTCCAATGCGCAAAACGAAATATATTCCATAGAGCGATCTGCAAATTTCCAATTAGCCTCACTGGCAAAATCAATGTCGACTTGATATAAAGCATCCTGATAACCCATCAAGCCAAGACCAACCGCCCGATGGCGACTATTGGCTGTTTCGGTTTCTTTGATAGTATAAAAATTAATATCAATCACATTGTCCAACATGCGCATCCCGCTCGTAACTGTTTGTCGAATCAAATCCTTGTCTAACTCGCCATCGCAAATCATTCGTGCCAGGTTCAAACTAGCCAAATTACAAACTGCCACCTCGTCGGCCGAATTGTTCAGTGTAATTTCCGTGCATAAATTAGAATTGTGCACTACACCAACGTGATCTTGCGGTGAGCGCAAATTGCAGGGATCCTTGAAGGTAATCCAGGGATGTCCAGTTTCATACAACATCGTCAAAATCTTTTTCCAGAGATCTTTGGCCGAAATTTGTCGCGCTCCTTGGATATTTGCTCTTTCGTATTCCTGATATTTTTCTTCAAACTTCTGGCCATACAAATCGTGTAAGCCCGGAACGTCGTTTGGCGAAAACAAGGTCCAACTCTCATCATTCAAAACCCGCTTCATAAATAAATCAGGAATCCAACACGCCGGGTGAATATCGTGCGCCCGTCGGCGTTCGTCGCCGGTGTTTTTCTTTAACTCCAAAAATTCTTCAATATCGCCATGCCACACTTCTAAGTAAGCCGCCAAAGCCCCGCGCCGTTTCCCGCCCTGGTTCACTGCCACTGCAATATCATTAAAGATTTTAATAAAAGGAATAATCCCCTGTGAATCACCGTTGGTTCCCTTAATCTTGGAGCCCATGGCCCGCACCGGCGTCCAATCAGTCCCGACGCCACCAGACCACTTGGACATACTCGCCACATCACTGAACGATTTAAAAATACCCGCAATCGAATCTTCAATTGTATTCAAGTAGCAAGAGCTCAACTGACTATGTGTGGTGCCGCTATTAAACAAGGTTGGTGTTGAAGGCAACAATAAAAATTGTGACATCACATTATAAAACTCAATCGCCCGCTCCTCGCGATTATCTTCGCGCAAGGCCAAGCCCATCGCCACCCGCATCCACAACCATTGCGGTAATTCAAAAATTTGGCGGGGCTTTGTCGGCGTTTTTAACAAATAGCGGTCATGCACAGTTTGCGCTCCCAGATATTGAAAATTATCATCACGTGTTTTATCCAAGGCCTTGGCCAATTTCAACAAATCAAAATTAGCTAATTCCGGATTAAGCAATTCGTAACCAATCCCATTGGCAATATAATCAATAAAGCCTTGTTGGTATTTTTTTATACTCAAATCTTCTCCCAGTAGCACTTTGTCATAATCAAGACCCAACACCTCTTCATAAAGCTGGTCCCATAACAAACGCGCGGCCAGGAAAGAATAATTGTAATGCTTTTCGACCAATGACGTAGCCGCGTTAATAATCGTCTTTTTTAATTCGCTCACCTTGATGCCCTCGTATAGATTTTTTTTAATCTCGGCCAACACCAGGGCTTGGTCAATAAAGTCCAGCCCCTTGGCCATAGTTGTCAATTTGGCCACAATTTTTGCTTCAGAAAAAACTTCCGCCAAACCGTCATTGTTCACAATCTTAAAAGCATGATGCGCAATTGAGTCCTGTACCTGTTTTTTCTCCGCTTCCCGCAATTTGGCATGCTCGGAGCGATAAATAATAAATTTTCTCGCGACATCATAGGCGCCCGCAGCCATCAAAACCTCCTCGATGACATTCTGTACATTCTCCACGCTCAGTGTTTTTTCCTGATCAATATAATCAATTTGTATTCGATTTATAACCTGGGAATAAAGCTCGTCCAACGACCAGCGCTCAGTTTGATTAACGGCAGCCACAGCTTTGGCGATTACCATTTTAATTTTATCCGCCTCAAAATCGGCCAATAAACCATTTCTTTTTGTGATTTTGTATAAATCCATATTTTTTTCATTTAGTGCGCTTATACTACAGCTAGTATACAACTACTTAATTATACCACAAGATGTAGTGTTGACCAAGCAGCGATAATAACGCTAATCTAACAGCACCGAGACAAATCAATTCCAAATATCACTCGCAGTGCGCACATAGCTGTGTATAAAATAGAGAAATAAAAAAACTGTTCTAAAATTAAAACAGTTTTTTCGGCTCACTTCCTAGACCAGCCCTGAGTTAAGAAAATATTTTGCAATAATTGTAAATATTATTCATTTTTATAATAATTATCAAATAAAAGGATTAATCATTTCGAATAAAATTTGCGGTGTTTCCATGTTTACCCGGTTTGTACTGATGTTGTATTTCTCGCTATACAAAGTATCGACAGAGCAAAATTTAGCTTGGTTATAATTAAAGCCAATCTTTTCTGACACCTTCATGACCTGCTCCGTCGACTGTCCCTCAACCTCCACAAACGGTTCCAAAAAAGGCCATTCGTCTATTGTTATATCCACCCCATCCAATTCCCACAATTCGCGCATACTTTCTTGATAGGCTTTTTCTTTGCAACCGATTCCGGCTAAAAACTTTTTTGCCTCTTCGAAATTATCAACCGTCAACATTGTCTCTTTTTGATTATGAATTTTATTACCATCAACCACTTTCAAACTCATAGTAATCCTATCGCCCTCATCTCGCACTCGCAGCCAACCGCCATTGATATGATTCCCTTCTGGCAATTTAAAAACCGCGCGCTTTTGCATAAATTCTTTTTTGACTAGCTTCGCTCCCGCTTCCTGTAATTTTTCTCGCACCTCATCTTTGTCTACATTTGTATATGTTGCTTAGTATTCGATATTCATATTTTTATTTTATTTAAAACATTAATTATTTCCCCAGGTCTTATATCATTATCCTTAATATCAACAAGTGACAACCAAGTCGGTTCATAATAATTATTACCAGACATTTTTTTATATTCTTCTCCATGTCCATGTCCCACAGCACCACTCACTATGTCGCACAAATAAAACAACTCCTCATTTTGATTAAACACCTGCTTGAATATCAAATCAGCAACCGAAACGCTCACGTTTATCTCTTCAAGGCATTCCCGAACTAACGCTGATTTATTATCCTCACCATCGTCAACACCACCACCAGGAAAAACAAAATATGCCTCATTGTTTTTGATACGTTTTATGGTAAGCACTTTACCATCTTGCACAATAACTGCTCTAACTCTTTTTTGCATATAATTTTATTACGTCATTATTATACCATAAGTTCTATCTCCTACCACCCTAAACAAAAAACTGTTCTAAGATTAGAACAGTTTTTGTGTCTATAAGTCTTTCATGTCCACTAATTGTCATTAGTTACAATTCCAATCTTTCAGCCACATAATCAACATCCTTATCACCCCTACCAGATAAGTTAACTATTATTATTTCTTCTTTTTTGAGCGTTGGAGATAGCTTGATTGCATGAGCGATGGCATGGGCACTTTCAAGGGCTGGAATTATTCCCTCTGTCTTGCTAAGTTCCAAAAAAGCACCAAGCGCCTCTTTGTCATTTATACAAACATATTCAACACGTCCCTTGTCTTTTAAATCAGCATGCACTGGACCGACACCAGGATAATCAAGACCGGAAGCGATTGAATGGACCGGCAAAGGCTCACCCTTCTCATCTTGAAGTAAATAAGTCATCATACCATGCAGAGCGCCTTTCTTGCCGAGTGTCAAAGTAGCGGCATGCTCACCGTCCTTAAAGCTTTTTCCAGAAGGCTCCACTCCAATCATCTTCACGTCATCATTCAAAAATTCATGAAAAAGGCCGATGGCATTAGAACCGCCACCCACGCAGGCGATTAAATAATCCGGCAACACTCCCTCCTTCTCACCAATCTGCACTTTTGCCTCTCTCCCGATAATCGATTGAAAGTCTCGAACAATCATCGGATACGGATGAGGACCGACAACGGATCCGATGGCAAAAAAGATATTTTGCGGATCACTCAAAAATGTTTCAAAGGCACTATCAACCGCATCCTTCAAGCATTTTCCACCACTCGTCACGCTAACCACCTTTGCGCCTAGTAATTTCATTCTCAAAACATTTTGATGTTGTTTTTTGATATCTATTTCGCCCATATGGATTTCGCAATCAATTCCCACTATAGCTGCAGCCGTTGCCAGGGCCACCCCGTGCTGTCCTGCTCCCGTTTCAGCTAACAACTTTTTCTTCCCCATTCTCTTCGCCAACAATGCCTCTCCCAGGGTGTGATTAATCTTATGAGCGCCAGTGTGATTTAGATCTTCTCTTTTTAGATATATCTTTGCTCCACCAAGCTTTTCTGATAAATTTTTCGCATAATAAAGCGGAGAAGGTCTGCCGACATAGTCACGCAAGAGCATCTGATATTCTTCCAGAAAACTCTCATCCTCTATCGCCTCCCTGTAAGAAACATCTATTTCATCAAAGATTGTTTTTAGTTCCGGCGGTATAATTTGTCCGCCATATTCGCCATAATAGCCTTCTTTATTTGGTAATACTTTTAAATTGTTTTTCATATATTTATTCTTAATTATTAATTATTTTAGAGATTATAAAACTTACGATTTGCATCGCCAATAATACGTCGCTCGGTTGTAAAAATAATATTTCATAAGACAAATAAAAAAAGACTGCTCAATATCTATAATATTGAGCAGTCTTTAATAATTACAAAACAAAAAACATCTACTCAATATTTTGAGCAGTCCACCAGCTGTTATTTTGTAATGCTTGTAACTTCATAATTGAACTATATCACAACTTATTAAAAATTGCAATATTCACGTCATTTGTAAATATTTCGTTTCTATTTTCATAATTATTTTTTCACTATAATAAAATTAGTGTCTACGTAAGACTTCTGATTTTCAATATTAAATTTGGATCTGGACAGACATCTAAATAAAATTCTTTTTTCGATTTTGCTGCCACCCCGGGAAAATCGCCAGACTTGCCCATTAAATCGGTAATAATTTCAAAATGAAGATGTGATGGCCAGCCGCCATTTTCTTTATAATTTCCGATAGTTCCTACTTTATCTCCTTTGTGAAAAATTTTGCCAACAACCCAATCACTCATTGAACTTCTAGAGAGATGACCATAGAGGGTCCAGAATTTAACACCATTAATAAAATGTTCCAAGATTAAAGTCGGACCATAATCCCCAAAAGCATCATTATCCTGAAAACTATGAACAATCGAATCAAGTGGCGTACTAATCTCCACGCCTGCCTCAACCCAGATATCAATTCCCAGATGAATAGTTCTTGACTCTTCTTTTGATTTAAAAAGATCACTCTTTCGATAAATTATTCGGTCCTCATCATATCTTCCGATTCCATATCTAGCATCCTGATTCCCGATTTCGTCTGAGATATACTGAGAAAAACTTTCCGGATTGCCCACATCCACTTTTTCCAACTTTTCATCTTGGCAGGAAAAATCAAAAATCGTCGCACGTTTTTCGTTAAGATTAAAGGGAAAGATTTCTCCGATTTCCGAAGAAATGTCTTTCAATAATCTTTTTACCTCTAATGATTTTGATGAATGCATATTTTTATATTAATTTGTAATTATATTTCATTAATTAACGACCCCAATCTTTATACCAAGCACGCCATGTTCATCTTCTTTTTCTTTTTTATAAAAATTATAAATATCAGCAAGTAGAACTTCCTTACTATTACTACCAAATTCATAAACATCACGAGCATCGAATAACTGTTTAAAAGTGTCATAAGGTAATAAGCCACTTACCTTAACTTTAATTTTTTCATCAGTTTTTACATTTGTAAATTCAATAACATCTCCAACTTGCAATAATTTTCTTTTCTCATCATTAAGTCTAACTTCAATAGTTTTATGACCATCTCTTATTAAATTGAAAGACTCATTCTGTAATTTCATTTTGATCATAAATTTTTAGTTACAAATTATTAATCATCCTTATTCATTAGCATACATTTTAAATGTAAACACCATGAGTAATGAAGAATACATGTGACCAATTCCGGCATATTTTTTTCCATCTTTTTCAAAAAATTGTCCTGACCCCATTGACTCAATATACGTATATCCTTGTTGTTCCATGCTTTTAGTAAAGTTAGTCGGATTTTTGGACAGATAGGTGTCGTCATCAAGACGTGTGACACCAGAATTGAAGATTACTTTTGGCAATGCTAAAAAAATACCAATATGATTTTCTGACTGTCTGAGTGCGCGCCCAAAAATCACAAAATATGACAATAACAAAATAGTTGTAATAATCAAAAAAAGGATAAATATTTTTTTTAAATCTATACTTTTCATATAAAAATTTTTTCTAACGCCCACTTTATTAAAACACTCAAAATGAAAATCAACTCCTATTCTCGTGTATTATATAAATTATTTCAAATTTACAGCGCACTTGTTTATTTCATTCACATCCAAGTCCTCGCCACTCTTTGGAGAAAGCTTTACTGTCAGACCATTGTCCCCCTCCAGAATTTCCATTTTTTCCAACTTATCATACTCTTTGCTCTTGCAATTGCATTTTCCAGACTGGCATTTGCCAAGTGATTTCATAACCCTCGCCTTAGCGTCACCCAAGTTTTTGATATTTATTTCTACTATGTCCCTGTTCTTAGTTGCTTTGATATCCATATAATTTTATAAATTATTAATTATTTAAATTTCAAAAATTAACCCTGAATTAATTACCAATTTATTCAAAAACCTAATTAATTTCAAACCACTCCCCCTCGCCAATCACCTCGACTTTGCCGTCCACAACTTTCAAGGCAGAATTATCGTCCATAACATAAATTTTTTCCGTCATATCCTTGACAGCCTTTCTCACAAAATCTTCGCGCAAATTAATAAAGTATTCTGAATTCAAATGTGGCAAGAAATAGAAATCAACAAAATTTAATCCCTGCATTTCATAATCTTTGTCCAAATCTTCGCCATAAACTATTTGTGAAATTTTTAGCAACAAATCTTTATTAGTAACCATGCTGCCCGCACTAACCCCGACATAAACTTTTTCTTTGAGCAGTCCTGGTAATACTTCAGCGAGTCCCGACTTATCCAGCCACTCCATGAGATAATAAGTGTTTCCACCCTCAAAAAACAAAACATCCGCCTGTTCCAAGCTGGGTCTCCAGATGTTTTCATCTACCGCTGAAATATCGGTTATTTCAATCGATTTAAAATTTAGATTATTCAAGCTAAGCAAATCATCGATGAGCCAACCCTTATCACCAGTTTCAACGTTTGACGCTGTTGGAATATAAACCAAAGTTGTATCCTCTGGCTTTTTTCCGGTTAAACTAAATAAAGCGTTAGCTATTGATTGATTAGTAATACCTGCTGAGGTTAAAAGTAGTTTCATATAATGTTAAATTTGCACAAATTTTTTAAAAATCTTTTCTTTCTCCCACTTTATCAAAACACTCAAAATGAACATCCTTATCATTAAAAACTTCCATAACTTTATACTTACCCTTAGTCCACATCTCACCGCCTTGAGCAAAATGCGTCGCTTCCAGCATGAGAATGCTTGCTCGCGGACGAGACAAAACTTCATTCCCGCGAGTTTCAATTAAAGGAATCTCACCGAAAAACCAATAATTTCTTTGATCTCTTTTCAAAAATTCATAAACCTCGCCTTCTCTCATATTTTCAGGAAGACACTCCTCAATTTTTCGATTGCCTTTTTTGTATTCCTCAATACTCCGCAAGGCAAGGTCTGGATTGTATTCAACTTTTATTCCCATATGGTTTGTAAATTATTGCAAATTTAATTATTTTAATATGAAATTCAATTTTTCAAAACCAGACTTGTCTAAATATTCACTTACATAAAATTCTTCATCCCTAATATCAAAGGCTTCTTTCGTCTTTGGATTAATCCAAAAATAATAGCTATATCTTTTGCCATGAATCTTTTTATGTTGCGTAGTTAGCTCTTGAAGTTTTTTTGTAGGAATAACAATCGAATGAGGACTCAATGTTCTTCTCCCGATTTGAACGTCTTCTTCTATGACATAAATTAAAAAAATGAAAAATTCAGCCGTTGCACCAAATATTGTTTTTCCCTCAAGATAAAACCAGCCCACATTTCCATGTCCATGCCTACGAAGCTCATTCTTTTTTGGCTCAAAGGCCTTGCTACCCTTAACCTGGATCGTTACTGCGCTCTTGGTGTCCACATTCATTAAAACCAAATCAACACCTTTCATTTGTGCATTCATTGGCATTAAGACTTCAATATTCTTATTGGTTTCGTTTCGTAATATTCCAGAAACGACAGCCTCATCCGTATTCAAAGACCAAAAATTTTTATAAGAGACTCCCATATTTTTTATAATTTATGATTTATTCTTTTGACAATATTAAACGCATCAATAGTCCAGTAAGATACATAAAAGCTTCAGCCTCTTTATTTGAAAAATTAGATCCAGAATGTCTACTGCTATATTCGTGAGCAATTTGCTTGTAATTATATATTATTTGTTTATATTCTTTAGAAAGCCCAATTTCATCCACCAAATCATTTGAGTTTTTTTCAAAAGTTTTATTATTTTTCAAAATCAGCCTGGTCAAACCCTCTATTGAAGAATACGCATTAGTAATGGCATCTTTACGAGATGCTAAATTCCCCAAGGAGTCCTTAAAATGATTAAGTGCTACATTATACTGAATCTTAATAGCTGGATATTTATCTAACCATAATAAATTATCCAATATTAAGGCGTCATCAAGCTCTTTAGCCCCTGCTCTGTAGAAATTTCCATCTTTCCAAAATATACCAATCTCCGAACTTGAATTTAAAAAAACATCTTCGATTCTTCTATTAAAGTTGCGGGTATTGACGACTCTTGAATTATCGAATATATATCTCCTATCCATTTCTCGAAGCCTACCGGTATCTATAAATTCATGACAATACTCTACCAACAACAAAGTCTTGATAAAATCATTGCCCGCAACAATTTTCAATGACATGTCGACATATTGACCTTCGTGGTTTTGGTGAAATTTTTCATTCCAAGCTTTGCCAGATTTCAGACTTATCCATAGAACGAAATCGCTATGCCAGTAAAAGCCATCATCGCTCTCAAGCCAACTAAAAAGATGTGAATTAACCCTATTCACAAATTGATTTTTCAACTCTTCTAAATTATCATCGGAAATTCCAAATCTTGAATTAAAATCTTTGCTCATTTAATTATTAATTTTAACACCAAATAAATCATTCTTTATATTTAAATAAGTCATCCTTTGTTCCGTCAGAGTCTCTCTATGAGCACTTAACGAATTTTTTTATACCCCAACACTTCGTGTCAAATATCACCTCACTAGAGTAATTATCCAGGAGACTTTAATGGACAATAAGGGCTTATATATATCAATATTTATCACTGAAATTAGCAGCCCACCGCTATTCACACGTTAATAATAAATTTTGAATAAATCACAACATCATATGTATTAATTTTATCCAATCAGCATTACGCGTTACCTCGCCTTCATGTCATTAATAGCTTCTAATAATTTTATCGTAACATCACCATCTAAATTATCTCCATCATATCTAACTTGATATAGACCTTGTAGATTTGAAGGGAGTTCAATGCCATTTTTTACTAACAATACAAATCTTCTGTTATACAAAGCCATCGCAGCCCCAATTTCTATCAATACATTGGAATTTATTACTACTCTTTCGTTGGCATTTTCGTCAATTAATTTTTCCTCGGCATCAACGTGAATAATTGCTGCTCCGCATTTTCTCATTCCCTCCAAAACCTTATCTGGTACAGGAACAGAAACTGTTTGTTCTTCAATTGCTACCACAGCTTCAAGTTCCCCAAATTTTAATAATTTTTTAATTGATTCTATAAATGCTTTGTTTCTGCCGTGTGTTATAAATACGCGTCTTTTCTTACTATCATCTTTGTTTGCATTTCCCATATTTCCGTCATTAATATCGTCAAATCTGTCGTCGCCACCATTGTCATTTTCAACAATATTAAGACTTTCCCCACTTCCATTCACAATACTATCCTCCTCAATATGTGCTTGTCTAGTCGGCGCCACGTCCAAAGATACGTAACTCTTTCCTTTTATATTTTCAATAAAATTAACAGATTGTGAAGTTTCAATAATTATTTGATAAACTTGTTTTGCCTTTTTGTTCGGAATGCCCATTTCCTCTAATACATTATAAGCAATATTCTCAGTTGGCAAGGCATGATTATTGTATTTGTTAAGAAATTTATTGATAACGCTTGGCATTAGAGCAGCCTCTCTTTTTGCAATCAAATCTCCTCCTTCAACAATAGGTTTTATTACCCGTCTACCTAAATCAGTAACACTTATTACGGACGCATTATAACCCCCCACGGTTAGGCCATAAGCTATTGATGCGCCACACATCATCCTAAAAGGACCAGATGAAAGTGATACATTCATTGCTTTAGCCACAAGAAGAGGTTTTGTTGGCTGTCCTCCGTAATTATCAATAATCGCCCGCGAAATACGAAGAGCATTTTCAATATTATAGCTTGGCACATCAGACTGACTCACATAGCCTTTTTTAAAATTTACTGTTTCTGATTCATTCTTTTTCATATTATTTTTATTATTAAATAAGATAATTCTATTATACATGATAAAATGTGTTTGTCAACTATTTATATTTAATTTAATATAAGCCAATAAATTATATTATTAAAAATATAAACACATTTCCAGACATTTTTATAATAAACAATAAACTATATTTATTTAATATTAGCAGAGGCATTCAGATTATTATCCCGAAATGTCTAAATAGCAGACAATATCAAAATGTCATCTATTAATCCAATAATTATATAACTTACCCAAAATGCATCTAGAATTATAACAAATTGCGTAATAACACAAATAGGTTTAGATAAAAATGCTCTTCTGCCACCTACTCTCATCACAATCATGTGGGCAAATAAAAATTCTGACCATTAACATTAATTATGATCAACAAA